>Ga0137307_100706_pt1 | contig 32749 bp, 35 predicted proteins | sample NAcewD2O_March_2_FD_97180 | JGI IMG/M metagenome (GOLD analysis project Ga0137307, IMG submission 97180) | Mouse cecal microbial communities from Vienna, Austria - N-Acetylglucosamine amended D2O_March | ecosystem: Host-associated > Mammals > Digestive system > Large intestine > Cecum | place... | reverse complement strand
TCCTGTGCGGAGATGGAGGGCGCGGCAATCGCGCATGCGGCGTTTTTGAACAGGATTCCTTATGTGGTGCTCCGCGCGATTTCGGACAAGGCGGACGGCAGTGCACACATGGATTATCCGGAGTTTGAGCGCGCGGCGGCGGCACACTGCGCAAGGCTGGTGCAAAATCTGGTGGTGCGGCTGTAGCGTACGGTGCGAAGCGGCATATTTCCATATGCGGCCGTGTGCATCACATGATACTGAGCGGTCAGCCTTTTCGACCGCCAGTATAGCAGCGGGCAAACGCAAATATATTTGCGTTTACTATAAAAGACAGTGCAGGGGTAGTCAGATGGCTGAATATATGGATATTTTTAATGAATATATCATGGGAAGCGTCCAGATGCTTGTCGGTTTCCGTTTTTTTGCGAGGCTGCTGCAAAATTTCCGCCTCAGCACCGAACTGTCGCTTCTCGAACAGGAGGAGCACTCGCTGAATCAGTATGTGGAGGAGGCAAAGGCGCACTATGACAAGACAAAGTCCTTTCGCCATGACATCAAAAACCACATCGCGGTCGTGAAGGAACTCTTGCAGCACGGAGAGACACAGCAGGCGCTAAACTATATTGGGGACATGGAGGAAATGACAGGAGAATTGTCTTTTCCGTGCAGCACGAATAATCCGGTGGCGGACATTCTGCTTGGAAATAAACTGGGCATTGCAAAGAGCATGGGCATCACGGTCAGCTGTCCGCTGGTTCTGCCGTATCCATGTCACATACGGGATATTGATTTTTGCATTATCCTGTCAAATGCACTGGATAATGCAATCTACGCCTGCAGGATGCTGGACAGCAATGCGGAAAAGTATATCCGTGTGGCGGGGCGTATTCAGGGGGATTTTCTTTTGCTGGAAGTCGAGAATAGCTTTCGGGGCAGCCGTTCCTTCAAAAAGGGAACAGGCTTGTCCAATATCAAGGCGGTGGCAGAGAAATACCATGGCACAATGAGCATCAGGACGCAGGCAAAAGTATTTAATCTTAGCGTACTGTTAATCATTCCACAGCACCCGGAATGCATCTCACGGCAAATGGGTTCATTCACTGCCCGGTAGTGTCGAAAACCATAATGCAAGGCAGGCAGGAGTTTCTTTATCCCCGATGTGCGAAAGCGGGGGTAAAGAAGATTCCGAAAGCCAATAAAAAAATTATGGAGGTACGAGTATGGCAATGGAAATCAATGGAAGTTATGGCAGTGCCCAGACCAGTTATTTGGAGCGGCTCAAGGAGGAACAGCCTCTGGACAAAACCAGCAGGGCAGAGGAATTAAAGGCAGGACAGGAGGAGAAGACGCCTGCGCAGGACGAGTATATCAGCAGTGAAAAATCGGGGGCAAAGCCCACCGGCTTGTACTGGATTGGAGAGGACGAAAACGGCAATCGCAAAATCTTTTTTGACGACCCTAAAAAGTCCGGTCAGGCAGATGAAAAAGAACCGTCTGACAAAAAGGCAGACAGTTCCGAGAATGGTGGCAAACCCGAAACGTGTACGGGTGACACCGGAGAGGTTGACAGGGAAATCGAAAAGCTGAAAGAGCAGCAGAAGCAGCTCAGGCAGCAGATACAGTCCGCATCCGGGGACAGGAAAAAGGTTCAGGAGCTGCAGCGGGAGCTGGCGCAGATAGAGAACGAGTTAAGCCAGAAGGACAATGAGACATACAGGCGGAATCATACAAAATTTTCCTGAGATGAAAGTCGTAAAAATACCGGGCAACAGCGGCATTCTGGTCGTTGTTGTCCGGTATTTGTTATTGCGTTCTGGCAGAGCGGGATAAGATGCTGTTGACATTCAAACAAGAGTCAGGCTACCTTTACAATCCGTATCTCATCTGCGTGGAATACATTATTTTCAAACTGACCTTTCATTTCTACGGACAGATGTTTGACAATGTCCTGAAAAGAGGCTTCTGTATCTTTATAGCTTTCGCCGCCATCGTAAATTGTCCGCATATAAAAATGTGTATTTTCGTCAAAAACTACCAAAACCAGTTCCGAATCGGGAATGTCCGTCTCGGTAGATGGAGATTGGCTTAAGATGGAACCGTCATCAAGGATTTCAAAATATTCTTCTGCAATATAAAAAGAATCTTCTTTGATTTTCCATACTTCACCTACTAAATCTGCGTCGATAACTGCGGCAACATCAGGCGGTAAAACGTCCTGGTTTCCTCCGGATGTTGCCGCAGTCTCTGGTGCTGGCAAATTTTCAGAATCTGCTGTGCCTGTAGTATTTTGTACTGTTTCGGTTTCCGGGGCGTCTGCCTGTCCGGAATTGTCCGTCAGCAAAAGTTCGGACATCTGATTTACAGATGAATCGGAGGAGTCTGCTGCGGGGCTGCATCCGGTGATCATGCCATTGAACAGACAGAGGGCGCCTAATAGACTTGCTGCTTTTTTCAATTGTTGTTTCATAATAAAATTCTCCTTTGTATTTTTTATCATACTTGATTATTATAAGACAGTAGTCTCTAATTTGTCTCTAAAAGTTCCTGCGTCGTTAGCCGGCTAGTACAGTATTGTATTAATTGAAGGAAATGTAAATTCTAAAAACTGGCAGGATGGAGTACTAGAGCGTGTTTGAAAAATCATTCCATAGCACCCGGATTGCATCTCGCTGCAAATGGGTTTATTCACTGCCACAGGCAGAGAACGAGTTCAGCCAGAAGGACAACGAGTCATATCGGCGGAATCATACCAATTTTTCCTGCAATGAAAGTCTTAATAATACCGGACAACAGCGGCATTCTGGTCGCTGCTGTCCGGTATTTTTTGTTTCCAGTGAATTTATATTTCGTTGTATTGTGGAAAAGGGGCGGGATATGCTATACTATCTTAATGGAGATAATAGTCATATATAGAACGGAGGTATGGTAAATGGGAATACATTTTGGAGTGGATTATTACCCGGAGCACTGGCCGAGGGAGCGCTGGGAGACCGATGCGCGGCTGATGAAGGAAATGGGCGTGCAGGTCGTGCGCATGGCAGAATTTTCATGGTTTAAGATGGAGCCGGCGGAGGGCGAATTTCACTTTGAATGGCTTGAAGATGCGGTGGCGCTTCTCGACAGCTACGGCATCAAATCCATTCTCGGTACGCCGACTGCGGCGCCTCCGGCTTGGATTATCCGGAAAAATCCGGAGATTCAGCCGATTGACAGGCAGGGAAGGCGCAGGCATTTTGGCGGCAGGCATCATGACTGCCAGTCCAATCCAACCTACCGTGTACACATCCGCAGATTTGTCACGGCTATGACCAGACGGTTTGCCAGCAACCCGGGCGTCATTGGCTGGCAGATTGACAATGAGCTTGGCAACTCGCATGGGGATTTGTGTATGTGTAATTCCTGCAAGCAGCTGTTCCAGAAATGGCTGGGCAGAAAGTACGGCACAATCGAGGCGCTGAACGACGCGTGGGGGACGGCTTTTTGGAGTCAGGGATACAACAGCTTTGACCAGGTCGGGACGCCGCTGATAACGGCAGTCGGCGAGAATCCCTCCGCGATGCTTGACTGGAAATGCTACTGTTCCGATTTAATTGTCAATTTTGCGGACTGGCAGGCAGAGATTATTCGGGAAAACTGTCCGAACCACTTTATCACGCACAATTTTATGTGCTTTGACAATAAGGTGGATTATTATGATTTGGCTGGCCTGATGGATTTTGTGTCAAATGACATCTATCCGGCAGGGCACTGGCAGACGCAGCCGCACCAGCCGGACAATGAGCTTGCGGCGTGTCATGACGTGATTCGCGGATATAAGAAAAAGCCGTTCTGGATGATGGAACAGCAGTCGGGCATGGCTGGCTGGGAAATCATGGGCAGGGCACTGGAGCCGGGGCAGATGGCGGCGTGGGCGATGCAGTCTGTCGCGCATGGCGCTGATGCGGTTGTCTTTTTCCGGTGGCGGACGTGTGCGATGGGAACAGAGCAGTACTGGCACGGCATTCTGGGGCACAGCGGCAATCCTGGAAGAATCTACCATGAGGCGAAAAAACTGGCAGGGACATTTACAAAATACATGGATGCGTTCGAGGGCAGCATGCCCCGCCCCGAGGTTGCGATTGTGCACAGCTTCCGGCAGAATTACGCGTTTGACATCCAGCCCCATCACCCGCAGCTGCGCTATGTCGACCAGCTCCAGAAGTACTACAAGGCACTGTATGACAAGAAAATCCCTGTCGATTTTGTGCAGGATATGGACGACCTGTCACAGTACAGGCTGGTAATTGCGCCGCTTCAGTATCTGATGACGCCGGAGCTGGAGCAGCATTATATGGATTATGTGGCAGGCGGCGGGCATCTGGTGCTGACGATGCGGACCGGTGTCAAGGATGCGACGAACCTGTGCATGACAGACCGCGAACTGCCGGGGCGGCTCGGTGAGCTGTGCGGCATCGAAGTGCCGGAGTACGACTGCCTGCTTGAGACGACAGGCGGCGTGCTTTATGGCAAAAAAGAATATGCGGTTGAAAAGTGGTGTGATATTATAACGCTGAAAGGCGCAAGTCAGATTGCCGAATACTCCACTGGTTTTTACAGGCAGACACCCGCCATCACGGAAAACAAGTATGGAAGCGGCACCGCATGGTACATTGGAACCGAGCCGGGCGAGGAGCTGATGGAGGACATCATGACTTATATCACGCGTGTCTGCGGGATTGAGACACTTGGCACTGCGGCGGACGGTGTGGAGATGATGACCCGCGAGAGTGACAAGAAGGTATGGCTGTTTGTCATCAACCATACAGGCGACGAACAGGTATACCACCTTCATAAGATGTATACATTGCTTGAGGGGGAGCGGGAGGAGTTTTTAAAACCGTATGAGGTGCAGCTCTTTGAAGGGTATAAGCGTCGTAAGTAAAAAACAGGCGCTGCCGGAAAAATTCTGGCAGCGCCTCATTATGTGCAGCCCCATGTACAATGCGTATAATGCACGCATGGAAATATGCCGCTAAGGCGGCGCATGGATCACGCGGCACTCAGCCATTTTGGCAGATGGTGGTGAGAAAAACATGATTCAGCGCTTCCCAGTCTGCGGTGCGGTCATCGCGCATCGAATCAACTGCTTCCTTATAATAATGCAGCTCTTTTACAATGTATTCATTCAACTGGTCAATGCGGGGCGCTTTCTCGGATTCCGGCATCTGCGTCTTTGCTTGGAGCAGCCTGCTGACAACCTCTTTGAGCTCTGGTGCCAGTACCTCGTTTGCAAGCTCACGAAACAGAACCGGAGGCGGGCAGGCTTTTTTCTCAATCCACTTGCAGGCAAGAATCGGACGCAGTACATAGAAATACTTCTTGTATTTTACGAAATCCTCGGTCAGGTGCTCATGGTAATTTTTCCGCGCGGTGCCGTAATAATGGTACATTGCTGACTTGCAGGAAAAATACGGTTCAGATGCCGCATAGATTTGCCGCCATTCCGGCGTCGTGAGATAGACAACCGGCGAGTTTGCCCATTCGAAAAGTGTCGCGTTGGATTTGTGGAAATGCTGCAAGGTCTTGGACAAATCCCAGCCGTTGATGTCGAGCGTCTCGTCGAGCGCCCAGTCGATAAAGTCCTGTTTGGGCTGTAATCCCAGATAATACTTCTGCGGGCGCACGTAGATAAAGCGCACGTCATAGTCGCTGTCCGGCGAGGCAAAACCCCACGCACGGCTGCCGGACTCGACGGCGTGAAGTATTTTTACGTGCTCCGCCGTTTCAATCTCCTTTATTTTCAAAAGAACAAGCTCTTCGATGGAGCCGTTAAAATCCTTGTATTTCATTGTAATACCCTCTTTTTTATCTGGTATATCCCACATTAAATTTCATCGCGCACCACTTGTTCATTGACAGCCATCACGTACTCCTGCACGCGTGTCATGTCCGGCTCGTCGGGCAGTGTGGTGTGCGCTGCGGCATTATCCAGCTTTTTTTCATAGTCGTTTAACAGTTCATAAAATTCATCCCGGAATGTGCCGTCTGCTTTCTGGTAGCTGCCGTTTCGGATTTCCAGCAGAAGCTGGTGCTCCTCTCTGCGGTAGGTGCGGATTTCGCCTTTTTCCAGGATGTCAATTGCCATCATGAAGAGCCGTATCAGGTGCATGGCGTGCTTGTTCAGGTGGTTGTCATCCTTCTTGCGGTTGCGTTTTCCGAGCTTGTCATAATCCCTGACAATGTTGTTCATCTCGTTCCAGATATTTTTGTAGTCGCGCAGCGGGTAGTGTGTGAGGTTCGTATCGACGAAAATCTCCGTGTCAAAATCGGGATTGAGTGCCTTGTCCGTGTAAATGTGAATCGCGCCGTTTTCAAAGGGTTCATAGCGCTTGCGGAAGTCGTACATCGCATTTTTGACCGAGTTGAAAATGTGCTGCTCTTTCTCTGCCTGCGGGTAGGAATCCCTTGCCAGGGCATTCTGCAGGCGCCGAAGCTGGGCATCCGCATAGCCGCCAAAGGACTGAATCGCACGCTTGGACAAAAACAGGTGCGCATTGTCAATCAGCTCCTGCCCGAGCGGGTGCAGGTACAGATAATGCTCCGGATTCAGACCGAGCAGCTCTATGGTATTGGGATTGCAGCTCAAAAGCAGCGTAATCATTTTCATAAAGCTGTAGATGGTGGTGTCGGTCTGCGTGTCCACATACTGTTCAAAACGGGTCATCCCGATAAGGTCGGATTTCCGGTTCAGGGTCACGCCCCTGACATCAATGTCACTTTTTTCGTTGTTTGTTCCGTAGGAATAGCTTCCCGCAAGCCCCAGCAGAATCACATGCCTGCCCAGGTGCTTGTCGGACTGGATGAAGCCGTATGCTTTGGATTTTAAAAGATCAGTATCAATCATGTCACATCACTCCTGTATAATAACCGGCGACGCCGATGCCAATAGTAGCCCAGTGGGATGCCTTTCGCCTTTCATATGCAATGTCGTCCTCGTCCATGGGTTCTCCGTCCTCCTCGGCATCTTCTATCATATCTTCCACGGATTCCGGTGTGCTCGGGCGGAATATGCCGACGCTGATATTTAAAAATACATAAGCATATCCATGTTCTCTGTCGTCGATTTCACCGTTATTTTTGGCGCTGAGCAGTTCAAATACTTCGTCTGCTTCTGCCTGAAATGCAGGGACACCGTAAATCTGCGGCTGAAGCTGACCGTCAATTCCGGCTAGAAATTCGATATATTTTACAGTGCTGTTCTCGTCAAAGTCAAACCGCAGCTCGTTATGGAAATAGTAGCATGAATGGCTGTGCTCCGCATAGGGCGTACCCAGCAGCGACTCCACCTCCTGGCGTGTGGCTGACAGTGGGATTGTTTTCTCGTTGATTTTGATGCCGGATAAGGGAATTATTTCTATTGTCTCCATATTTTTTCTCTCCATATAATATTGTGAAAAAAATTCAATGAAACTTGCAATTAAGAAAATAAAATGGTATAGTATAAGCATAAAGGAGCAATCGCCCACAAAGTGGTTGACCTCCCGGAAAAGCTAAAAGCCTACCTGTACGGTCAAGTAAACAAGGTAGGCTTTTTTACTTATGCTTATTATTCCTATCAATGTAGGTAAAACCAACGGAGTTGGTTTCGCAATGCAATCAGGAAATTACCGCCTAATAACAAAAGGCTCAAAACCTGGTATGTATCCATCTGCATCACCTCCCTCTTCTGTATTTCCCATGATGGGATATGCCGAATGGCACAGCCGCGGCTGCGGCTTGCAGAAGGGAGGGAGGCTGTCCACCTTGCAACACGATTGTTCCATGTACAAATTTTAGCATATATTGTCAGTGCAGACAAGACAGAACACCGGCTGTAACGTGAAATTTTGTGACGCTGGATACTATTTATGTAAGACGATACATTTTTCCAAAATTCACAAGAACTTAAAGCGTGTAAATAAAATCAATGTCCCTACGAACAGTTCCCTAACAGCACACTACAGGAAAACACGCCGTCTTCAGCCGTGAAATGCACGTCCCCATTGTATTTTTCAACAATGTTGAGGATGCTTTCCACACCAATGCCCTCATGGTCTTTTGCCTGCGGTATGCCGTTGCAGAAATGAATGTCGTCCTTGCAGCTATTTTCGCATTTGAGGAGAATCATGGAATTTTTCTGCTGTGCAACAATCGCAATCCTGCGCGTTCCGTCAGACTGTGCACAGCCATGAACTGCATTTTCCAGAATATTTGAAAAAATGGACACCAAATCGACATCGGAGACGCAGAGGGTCTTGTCAAGCCGGATATCGGCATCCATGTCGATGCCGTTTTGCTCTGCCTTTCGCATATAGGCGGAAATCAGGCTGTTTACAGCGTAGTTTTTGCTGAAAATCCTGTCAAGCTTTTCGTCCTCAATGCGCTCGTATTCCGTGAGATATGTGAGAATTCCCTCATAATCCTGCCGCTCGGCAAGCTCCATCACGACCATGTTGTGATGCCGGAAATCGTGGCGCGTCTGCCTTGCGCTGCGTTCAATTTTTTCGTAGGACTCCATCTGCGCCATCAGGAGCTGTTCATGCATCTGCATGAGCCGGAGCTGGTGCGCGTGATTTGCCTGTGCCATGAAATAAAACAAAAGCATATATACAATCAGCATAAACAGGTAACAAACTGTCATGATAAAAATGTGGGACGCGTTCTTTTCTTTATGATATGCATTGTAGAGCAGCAAAAATGTCATCATCACAAAGGTCAGGATGGAAATACAGGTAATCATGCCATAACCGCTCTGCATCTGGCGGTAGATATAGAGCAGTTTTTTCCTGAAAAAACTGCGGTATAAAAATAAAAAGAATAAATTCAGTCCAATGCGCATTCCCCACACCGCGTACCCTCCTGCGCCTGCACCGCTTTGCGTAACCAGCGAGATCAGACCATAGATAAATGTCCACAGGCAGTAGTAGGCGGATATCAAAAACATGGACTTTGCGGGGTTGGAGGCTGAGAGCAGAAACAAAAAAACACCGCCGAAGACAACGGCAGTCAGCAGATAGGCAGAGAGAAAAAGTGCAGCTTTGGGTAATCCCAGCTGTGTAAATATGAAAATAAAAATCTGAAAAAAAATTCCTGCAAGAATTGTAATAAGCAAAGTTGTTTTCTTTCCATGTTTTGGTTCCAGCACAAGGTTATAAAACCATGCGGCGTGGAAGATATTGTTGATAATATTCGTGATTATCGCGTCGGACATTTTCCTGCTCCTTTATGGCGTGTACATTGGATTTCGCTGCAATTTCTCTCATTATATAACATTTTGCATCAAATAGAAATCTAAATAAGGTTAAAAAATATATTTTGATGGCGCATTGTGCTACAATTGATGCATTAGGAATGGCATTTTGTCTCTCTTTTTGGTGCATGGATTGAGAGGAAAATGAGAGAGGAATGCAGTAAGATAGGATTGGAACCTGATATAATATTTGAGGAGGTATCGCAAATGGAATGGGTCAAACGGTTAAACGAGAGCATCCGCTATATTGAGGAACATCTGACAGGTGAGATTGATTATGGGCAGCTTGGAAAAATAGCGTGCTGTTCTGCTTATCACTATCAGCGGATGTTCACCTACATGGCAGGCGTTTCGCTGTCGGAGTATATCCGCAGGAGACGGATGTCGCTTGCGGCAGTCGATTTGCAAGGCGGCGGCAGGGTCATTGACATTGCGGCAAAGTACGGATACAGCTCGCCGACTGCATTTAACAGGGCATTTCAGGGCGTTCATGGCGTCGCGCCGTCAGCAGTGCGGGGAGAAGGCATTTCCGTGAAATCCTACCCACCTATTACATTTCGAATATCCGTGAAAGGAGCAGAAGAGATGGAATATCGCATTGAGACAAAAGAGGCATTCCGCATTGTGGGCGTATCATGTCCGCTTGAGCGGGAGCTTGAGAAGAATTTTGCAGTGGTACCGCAAATGTGGCAGGATGCCGCTGTAAACGGCACGATTGGAAAGCTTGCCGGGATGATGGACACACCGCCCATGGGGCTTCTGGGTGTGAGCGCATGCGGGGATGCGGAGCAGTGGAAATATTTTATCGCTGTTTCCAGCACTAAGGACAACGGCGGGTTTGAGGAGTACACGGTTCCGGCAGCCACGTGGGCAGTTTTTTCCGGAGAGGGAACGAACACATCCATACAGGAGCTGGAGCAGCGGATTGTGACCGAGTGGCTGCCGTCCTCAGGGTATGAGTACGGCAGCGCACCGGACATCGAGGTCTATCTGAATCCGGACCCGCAAAACGCAAAGTATGAGGTGTGGATTCCGGTGGTGCAAAAGGATTCAGGAAAGGGGCTGTAAAGCATCATATTATACTGAGCGGTCAGTTTTTTCGACCGCCAGTATAACCTTGCAGAAGTTTCAGGCAAGTCAGTCCCTTATGCATGAGTACATTTTCATATCAATAATTCTGCCATTTTTCACAGCGTTTTTTCTCAATGTGCCCTCATACTGAAACCCTGCTTTTTCAAGCGCTTTGCCGACGCAAAGGATTTGGCATTCGCACTGTCTAATAAAAAAATACAGGATAATCTTCGGGACGGCCTACCTTACCCCTTTAATTCCCATTTTCTTATGCTGCAAATCATTTTCTTTTTAAACCTCCTAACTGATTTGAGTTGAACTGCTTGTCAACAGTGCCGTTATTCTTCCTTGCAGGCAATGTAAACATCCATGGTCTTCCCATCGGTTTCAAAGCAGGGAATAACGTCCTTTTCCGTGTGTTCCAGACCATTCACGCGCATATATTCCATAAGTGTTTTATATCCGTTGGGAATGGTCACAAAAGGGTTTTCAAAGGGCGATTCAATGTGTATTGCCGCGTACTTGTGGTCTGCCTGCTCGTGTATTTCAAGGTCAGGCGGGGTGATTCCATCGGGCAGTATCCATGCCGCTTCATAACCGTGCATATTGAAAACATTAATCTGCTCCTGTGACACATTTGAAAAATCCCAGCCAATGACACGGGGGGTCTCCACGCCGCAGCTGCGGGCAATGGAAAATACTCTGTCGATGGCGTCGCCTTCCGGGTTGGAGCTTATAACGGCATGCTTGATGTAGCGGAAGGCGGGGACGGTCTCCACACGCAGATTTGTGTATGCCTCGCCGCAGACAACCATATCGTCGCGGAACAGGTTATCCAGAGAGCAGTTGAAAAGCCTGCAAAGCTCTAACGCCTTGTCCATTTCGGGCTGTGCTGTATCCAGCTCCCATTTTGATACGGTCTGACGGCTGACATTCATTTTTCCGGCAAGATCCTCCTGCGTCATGTTTCCTCTCAGATGTCTTAAAAACTGCAAATTTTTTCCGAAACTCATAAAATTTTCTCCTTTCATTTTCCTGCGCCGCGCCGCACTATCAGTATAGTATTTTCCCTTGCCGGATGCAACCACTCTGCATTTGCAATTTTTTTGAATCGCGCAACTTCAAAGTGCGCAGAGTTATAGTAAACGACAAAAATATTTGCCGTTTACTATAACTCTGCGCACGACCGCATAAGGAATTTAGCTGCTTTGCAGCATGCGGTCGGCGCAGGTAAACGCAAATATAATTTGCGTTTACCATAATTATATCAAAAAACAGTTGACCCTTACGGAACGTCATGGATTATAGTATTTTTATCAGGAGAAAAGGAGGCAGCTAAGTATGATGACAGTAAAGGAACTATCAGACCGCACAGGTATCAGCGTGCGCACGCTTCACTATTATGACGAAATCGGTCTTTTTTCACCGACCGAAAAGAGTGGGGCGGGATACCGGCTTTATGACGATAAGGCACTGGAAACACTACAGCAGATTTTGTTTTTCCGCGAATTTGATATGCCCCTGAAGGAAATCAAGGCAGCCATGGAAAACCCGGCTCTTGATAAAAATGAAATGCTTCAGGTACAAAGACGGATGCTTGTCAGAAAACGCGACCGTATGAACCGCCTGATTGCAAGCATTGACGATATTCTGAAAGGAGAAAACAAGATGGATTTTGAAGTGTTTAACAAAAGCGAAATTGAGGAAATATGGGATTCCCTGTACACGAACTGCAATGAGGCGCAAAAGGCGCTTTTTATTAAGAAATATGGCAGCGAGGAGGAATGGCGGAAACAATTTTTGGAGCGCGCGGCGTCAGAGGAGTCGCAGAAAAATTACGCGAAAATTGTTGAGTGGTACGGCAGCAAGGAAAAGGCGATGGAAGCCCAGAAAAATCCCACAGATGCAGGGCTGGTCACGGCATATCAGAAACGAATCGAATCCGTGATGAAAAAGCTTGCGGGCAAAATGGGAGCGGATGTAAATTCCCTGGAAATAAAGGAAATCGTGGGCGAATATGATTATGTGGCAAAGCTGCTCTACCAGATGGAGGATGTCACGAAGCTGATGCTGGAACTGGCAGAAGCATACGAGACGAATGAAATGATGCAGAGGGTACAGGACAGCATTTATGGGGAAGGCACGACACGGTTTATCGGACAGGCAGTCAGGGCGTTTTATACTGGCGGTCAAAAAGACTGACTGCTTGGTATAAAATGATAAAGGGCACGCACCCGCGACATAATAAAGATATAGTCCGCACCTTATTTTACTATGGCATTGCAGAATGACATCATGTATAATAAAGGCAGTGTTGTAATTAATCTTTCGCCAGAGCATTTTTCAAACAGGGAAAGCAGCCAGATTTTGAAATGGCGTTAATGTTTATGTGAGGTGTTTTTATGGGAATCTATTTAAATCCAAAAAACAAAGGTTTTATGGAGGCAGTTCGTTCCGAGATATATGTCGACAAGACAGGACTGATAGCATATACAAATAAGTGTCTGAACACAATGGATAAGTATATCTGTGTCAGCAGACCGCGCCGTTTTGGGAAATCAATGGCGCTTAAAATGCTTGCCGCCTATTACAGCTGTGCGTGTGATTCGGGCGAGCTGTTTTCAGGATACAAGATAGAGAGTGATGAGACATTTCAGGAACATCTGAATCAGTATGATGTTATTTACCTGAACATGCAGCAGTTTTTTATCAGGGCAAAAAAACAGGAAGTGACAGAATACTTGGAACAGGTGGTCATTGCCGATATCCGCAAGGTATATGGGGAATTTTTTCCTGAACAGGAAACAGGCCTTGCCGCTGTGCTTGAACAGATTTATGCGGAAACAGACAGAGAGTTTATCTTTCTGGTTGATGAGTGGGACTGCGTGATGCGCGAGCGGCAGGAGTCGGAGGAGCTGCAAAAGCAATACCTCGATTTCCTGCGGAATCTGTTAAAGGATCAGCCGTATGTTGCACTTGCATACATGACCGGAATCCTGCCAGTGAAAAAGTATGGTCAGCATTCCGCGCTGAATATGTTCAGGGAATTTTCAATGACAAACCAGAAGGCATTAGAAGAGTATACCGGTTTTACAGAGGATGAAGTAAAGCAGCTGTGTGAGCGCTTTGACATGAATTTCGAGGAGACAAGCAGCTGGTATGACGGCTATATGTTTAAGAAATTCCGGCACATCTATAACCCGAAATCCGTGGTGGAGGCAATGAGCTGTCAGGATTTCTCAAGCTACTGGACATCCACGGAAACCTACGAGGCACTGAAAATCTACATGGATATGGACTATGACGGACTGCGGTCAGAGATTGCGCAGATGCTTGGCGGCGGGCGTGTCGTTGTGAATACGGGCAGCTTCCAGAATGACATGCGCAATTTCAAGACAAAGGATGATGTGCTGACACTGCTGATACACCTGGGATACCTTGCATACGACCCGCAGACCAGGGAAGCGTTTATCCCAAACAAGGAGATAATCGGAGAATTCGAGAATGCCATGAGCGTCAGCGGCTGGCAGGAGGTCATGCGTGTCTTAAAGGCATCGGATCAGCTGCTTGAGGATACAATTAATGGCGATGCAGAGCGTGTCGCGGAAGCGCTTGACAGGGCACATACGGAGGTGGCATCAATGCTGACCTACAATGATGAAAATTCCATGGCATGCGCGATAGGGCTTGCCTATTACAGTGCGCGGAAGGACTATGTACTGATACGTGAGTTTCCATCAGGAAAAGGCTTTGCGGACATTGTGTTCCTGCCGCTGCCGCACACGGATAAGCCTGCGCTGGTTGTCGAGCTGAAATATGACAAGTCAGCCGCGACGGCATTACAGCAGATTAAGGACAGGAAATACACACAGGCGCTGGAACGCTACAGCGGGGAAATCGTGCTTGCCGGGGTGGACTATGACAAGGACAAGACAGATAAGCCGCACAGCTGCGTGATAGAGAGAGTGGAGAAAAATAATGGGAGGAAATCAATATGTTAAGTGATGACATACGTTATCTCACAGACAGGGCGCTGTGGGAGACGGAAAACCTGATAAAGTGCATTCCTGATGATTTGTGGGAAAAGCGTTATGATGGACTTCCCATGTGGAAATATATTTATCATATGCTGTATTCGATGGACCGGTGGTATATTAATCCGCGCGATGCGGCATACAAAGACCCTGATTTTCATACGGAATCATTGGCTGATTTGAATGTAGTTCCAGGGGATGCGCACATAACAAGGGAGCAGATAGAAGGGTATTTTTATCAGATAAGGGATAAAATACAGAAGTATACCACAGTACTTGGGGATGCCATGCTCGTGGAGCATCCCGAGAATTGCGAATTCAGTCGTTTTCGCTTAATTCTGGGTCAGTTCCGCCATTGGCACAGGCACATGGGAGTTGTCTATGGCTTTCTCGTAGAGGATACTGGCAAATGGCCGTATGTCCTTAATATGTGCGGCAAGTATCCCGATTCACCGATGCCGAATTATTATGGAGAGTAAAACAGCACATTAATTTCTGACTTTGCAATTGCCATAGCAGCTTGCCATTGGGAATTCAGGGACGAAAGGAGAACACGGATGAAACTGGACATTGACGCGCTGTGTATGGCAGGAATTCCGATTGTGACAGAGCAGGGGCACAATGGCGGCATTTCCATCATGGAGAATTATAAAATTGACAAAACCCTGCTGAGTACATCGGATTTGCAGGCAGTTCTGGCGGGGCTTCGCAGTCTTGACAGCGTAAGCGGCACCAGCCGCTATGCGCAGCTGATGGAAAAGCTGTCTGCCGGCGCATCAAACATGCTGTCGGGTGACACCCACATACTGATAGACCTCTCGTCGCGGTATAAGGAATCCCTCACGCCTAAAATCGAGCTGATTCACAGCGCAATACGTGCCGCGCGGACAAACAATGCGTCACCGGATATGGGCGCGGTCATCGGGGGACTCTGGAATCGCTTTTATAGGGAAGGAATCTATGCGTCAATACCGGGTAAGAAAAGCGAGAAGGCGCTGGGTATTTACACGGATTACGAGGATGACGAAAAATCAGATTACACGGTGCTGGTTGCGCATGAGGCCAGCAGGGTGCCGCAGGCAGGGGAGTACACGGTCTGCAAAATCCCCGCAGGCAGATATGCAAAGTTTGTCGTCCGCGGGGATATGGTGCAGGCTGTTGCGGCGGCCTGGCAGGAAATATGGAAGATGGATTTGCCAAGAACATTCCAGTGTGACTTTGAGGAGTACCAGAACGACAGCATGGAGCATGCAGAAATCCACATTTATATCGGATTAAAGAATCTTCCAGTATAATTGAACTGGGAAGAAGAGGCGTGACAGTTCCTGTTACTGTTCACGCCTCTTCTGGTTTGGTCATAATTTCGCTTATTAAAGGCGTAAACAGCAACAATTTTATCCATACAAATTGATAAAGGGAATCAATTTGGCGCATGAATCCTTTTGCCTGTATGGGGTTCTGAACCGTAACCAGTACCTTCCGCTGGGGCGTATTTGAAAAAGATTTTGATTGAGGTTGCAGTGTGTGCATGATATAATAGGAAAGATAGGAAAAGAGGAAGGAACAGACACAAATATGAATTATTACTTTATTGATTATGAAAATGTTCATGCAGACGGATTTGCCGGGATAGAGAATCTCGGTGAAAGCGATATTATCTGCGTGATGTATACAGAGCAGAGCAAGGCATTTTCGCTGGAGCTGGTGGAGAAGATTGCGCGGCAGAAGGTTAAGCTTGAGTCGTACAAGGCGGGCACGGGTGCAAAAAATTCGCTGGATTTCCAGCTGGCATCCTATCTGGGGTACATGATTGCAAAGAGCGAGGGGGCAGGCGACTGTTTTTGCATTGTTTCACGTGATACAGGTTTTAACCATCTGGTTGATTTCTGGGCAGAGCGCGGGGTAATCGTGAGGCGGATTGCCAACTTCCTCGGCGATGACAAAGACCCTAAGGCAGCCGTCGTATCAGAGGAGCCAAAGACCAAGGCAAAAACGAAGGGCAAATCCAAGGTTTCTGACTCCAACAAAGCAACAAAGGAAGAATTACTGCAATATCTTACAGAGGAGGAATACACAGATAAAATATTGGAAATTTTCAACAGCTACAAGACGAAGGTTGCCATCAACAACGGACTGAGCAAGGAGTTTCGGGACAGCCAGAAGAGCAGCGCCATCTACAAGAAACTGAAAACACTGTTAAAGGAAAAACAGAAAACATAAGATATATGATAAGAACCTTTTTTATTGTTTCAATATATGATAGAATGAAAGCTGTTACTGAACAGTGCAGCAGGGTGTATTTATTTATGGAATATAGGGAATGCTATAAAGATTCATAGGGAGAAAGAAAATGTATGAGAATGAATTAAAAAAGTATGCAAGGGACATATTGGACTCACCGAATTTTAGAAGTACGAGAGGACATATCCAGCATGGAAATATGTCAGTCAATGAGCACTGCATTAACGTGGCTAAGACAAGCTTGTATATTAGAAATAAACTTGGGATAAGATGTAATACAAGGGATTTAGTCAGGGGAGCACTGCTCCACGACTATTTTCTGTATGACTGGCACAAGAGCGATTTGGCGGCGCCACATAAACTGCATGGATTTTTTCATCCTGCGCGCTCCTTGAAAAATGCAAGAAAGGAGTATTATCTGACACCGCGTCAGGAGGATATCATTATTAAACACATGTGGCCGCTTACCGTAAAACCGCCTATGTGCCGGGAGGCATGGATCGTGACAATGGCAGATAAGTATTGTTCTCTGATGGAGACACTCCATATACACAGGGGAAGGATTCACAGCAGGCAGAGATATCATACTGTGTCATACATGTAAAAGCAAAAATTGGAAAGGAAAACAAATTTTATGAGAAAGACCAAGATAATTTGTACAATTGGACCTGTTTCACAGACCGAAGAAAAGCTAAAAGAACTGCTTTTGGCGGGAATGAACGTGGCTAGATTTAATTTTTCACATGGTGACCATGCGGAACATGAGATGAAGCTTGGCAGGGCAAGAAAGGCAGCAGAAGAGTTAGGACTGCCGCTTACCACAATGCAGGATACCAAGGGACCGGAGATAAGACTGAAGGATTTTGAGGGTGGAAAGGCATTTCTTGAGGCAGGCGCTGTTTTTCGCCTGACAACGGACGAGATACTGGGAAATGCGCAGAGGGCTTCCATAACATATAAGAACTTAAAAAATGATGTTGAAATCGGCAAAAGCATTCTGATAGATGACGGCTTAATTGAACTTACAATCAAGGCGATAGAGGACACGGATATTGTCTGTGAAGTCATTAATGGCGGTTATGTGTCGAACCATAAGGGGATTAATGTGCCAGGAGCAGTTCTGTCCATGCCGTATATCAGTGATGTAGACAGGGACGACATACTTTTTGGCGTCAGGATGGGATATGATTATATTGCGGCATCCTTTGTCAGGTGTGCGGATGATGTGAGGGCAGTCAGGAAGATTATTGAAGACAATCATGGAAGAATGAAAATTATATCCAAAATTGAAAACATGCAGGGGATTGATAACCTTGATGAGATTTTAGAGGCATCTGACGGCATTATGGTGGCAAGGGGCGACATGGGAGTGGAGATTCCGATGGAAGATGTGCCGATTCTCCAGAAGAAAATGATTAAAAAAGCGCTGCGGCTCGGAAAGATTGTGATTACGGCGACGCAGATGCTTGAATCGATGATAAAAAATCCCAGACCGACGCGGGCAGAGACAACGGATGTGGCAAATGCAATTTTTGACGGAACGTCTGCCATTATGCTTAGCGGCGAGAGCGCTGCAGGCGCTTATCCGATTGAGGCGGTTAAGACGATGGGAAGGATTGCAGAGCGGACGGAGCAAGATATCTGCTACAATTCCAGACTTAGAAAAAGAAGCCAGCTCTGGGAAGACAATGCGGATGTTACAACTGCCATTTGCCACGCATGCTGTACAACTGCCATGGATTTGGATGCAAAGGCGATTATTACGGTTACAATGTCTGGATTTACAGCCGGCATGATATCGAAGTACCAGCCGGGGTGCATGGTGATAGGATGTGCCGTGGATGAAATGGTATACCGCCAGATGGGTCTGATGTTCGGTGTCTGCCCGCTGCTGATAGAAAAAGAAGATGATACGGAAAAACTATTTCAGGCGGCAGTGAAGGCGAGTGTTGACGCAGGACTGGTTGGCAGCGGTGACAAAGTGGTGTTAACTGCCGGGGTACCGCTGGGGGTTGCCGGAAATACAAATATGATACGTGTGGTAGAAGTCTAAACGCGTTTGTCTGCTGAGAGGGACACATGGGAACGATATTTTGCATTGTCGGGAAAAGTTCGTCGGGAAAAGATACCATATATAAGAAGCTTTTAGAGAATTCATCACTTCAGCTGCGAAGGATTGTCCCATACACGACACGTCCGATACGTGCGGGAGAATGTGAGGGCGTGGAGTACCATTTTACGACGGTGGAAGCAATGGAGCGGCTTCGGGATGAGGATAAAATTATTGAATGCCGCTCTTATGAGACCGTCTACGGCGTATGGTATTATTTCATGGCAAAGGACAGCCAGATTCAGCTGGAGCATTATGACTATGTTGTGATTGGAACGCTTGCGTCATACATGAAAATAAGGGACTATTTCGGAAAGGACAGGGTGGTTCCAATCTATATCGACCTGGAGGACGGTGAACGGTTAAGCCGTGCACTCCGGCGCGAGAAAAAGCAGACCCAGCCGAGATATGAGGAAATGTGCAGGCGCTACCTCGCGGATGCAAAAGATTTTTCAGCGGAAAATCTCGAGAGGGCAGGGATAACAAGGTGTTTTAATAACCACAACTTGAAAAACTGTTATGCAGAAATTTCGAAATATATTAAGGAACAGTCGCAAAATAATAAGGAGCTGTAAAGAAATAACATTGCAATATTGCGCTGAATATGTCTTCGAGTGTACAGATCAAAAAACGAAGACATAGCGGGCTATGTTAAGGCTTTTTGATCTGTGCAATCGGAGACATAGGCAAGCAAGATTGTAAAGTTATTTATTGACAGATCCTAAGTAAACCGTTGGCAGAACTGTTTCGTGGGGGTATATAGATGGATTTTAAGGTGAATGAGATACAGCAGGCGGCGCCCGTACAACAGACGCAGGCCGTACAACAGACGGATGACACATTTAAGTTTATGCTGGCAAGTAATATTGAGGAGGCAGGGCTTGCGGAGCGGCTGAACCTCATGATGGAAGAAATCGTGATGCAGGGCGATAAGATTGTGAAACGCATGGATGTGCGCGACATGAAGAGGTACCGTACACTTATCAAGGAGTTCATGAATGAGATTGTGAACCGTTCCCACAAATTTTCGCGGGAAAATTTTTTGGACAGGCGTGGACGCCACAGGGTTTATGGGATTATCAGGCTTGTGGATGAGAAGCTTGATGAACTTGCGCAGGAGCTTGTGAATGAGGAATGCGACAAGATTGCAATACTTGCCAGGGTTGATGAGATAAGGGGACTTTTACTCGACATTTTTACATAATGACGTCAATTTCCAAAATACCTGAAAGGGACAAGTGCAGATATGGAATGCGTGACATGGAATGATGTGGTGGGTCTGACGCAGCTGACAGAGAATCTTCAGAATGCCATCAGGCACAATAAAATATCGCATGCGTACCTGATACAGGGGGAGAAGCTGTCGGGAAAGCGCATGGTGGCAGATATCTTTGCGAGGGCGCTTCAGTGCGAGTGTGACAGGGAAACACAACAGCAGGCGACCCTGTTTGATTTTGGGGCAGGAACGGATGGTGCAGGGACGGACAAAAATGACACTGGTGTCAGAATAAAGCCCTGTAACCAGTGCAGGTCATGCAGGCAGGCAATGAGCGGAAACCATCCTGATATTATATATGTGGAGCACGACAAGCCGAACGTGATATCGGTGGACAATATCCGCCAGCAGGTGAATGGGGATATTGCCATCAAACCGTACAGCAGTGTATACAAGATATATATTATAGATGAAGCTGAAAAGATGAATGTGCAGGCGCAGAATGCACTGTTAAAAACGTTGGAGGAGCCGCCGGAGTATGCGGTTATCCTGCTGCTTGCCACGAGGGTCGAGGCAATGCTTCAGACGATTTTGAGCAGATGCGTGGTGTTAAATACAAAGCCGGTACCGGAGGATACGATAAAGAAATATTTGATGCGGAGGATTGAGATACCGGATTACCGGGCCTCCATATGTGCTTCCTTTGCGAGGGGAAACGTCGGGCGCGCGATTGAGCTTGCCTCCAATGAGGCGTTTGACCATATGAAGTCTTCTGTAATTGGCATGATGAAAAATATCAGGGATATGGAAGTCAACCAGATTGCCGCGGAAATCAAAAAAATTTCCGAGGAAAAATTTGACACGAATGATTATTTGGATTTGTGTTTTATCTGGTTTCGGGATGTGTTATTATATAAGGCGTGCGGGGCAGGAAGTGACAAACGTTTTATTATTTTTAAGGAAGAAATGTCTGACATTGCCGCTGCATCGAGGCGCTACAGCTACGAGGGAATCGAAAAAATTGTGCACGCCATAGACCGGGCAAGGAGCAGAATCAGTGCCAATGTGAATTTTGAACTCACAATGGAGCTGATGCTGCTTGATATGAAGGCGGGGTAGTATGGTGAAAACACAATGACAGAAAAGTGAGGTAGATAGATATGGTAAAAGTGATTGGTGTGAGATTTCGGACAGCGGGAAAAATTTATTTTTTTAACCCGGTGGATTTTGAGATAAAGCGTGGCGACCATGTGATTGTGGAGACTGCACGCGGCATAGAATACGGGACAGTCGTGGGGAACCCGAAGGAGATTGAGGAGGAGAAGGTCGTCCAGCCGTTAAAGCCTGTGCTCAGGATTGCGACAAAGCGTGATATGGAACAGGAGGCGGCGAACAAGCAGAAAGAAAAGGATGCCTTTAAAATCTGCCTGGAGAAAATTAAGAAGCACAACCTTGAGATGAAGCTGATTGATGCGGAATATACGTTTGACAATAATAAGGTGCTGTTTTATTTCACGGCAGATGGCAGGATTGACTTTCGGGAACTGGTGAAGGATTTGGCATCTGTATTTAAGACAAGGATAGAGCTGCGCCAGATTGGTGTGCGCGACGAGACGAAGATACTGGGCGGCATCGGCATCTGCGGCAGGCCGCTCTGCTGTCATTCACACTTGTCGGAGTTTGTGCCGGTTTCCATCAAGATGGCAAAGGAGCAGAATCTGTCGCTGAACCCGACAAAGATTTCGGGTGTATGCGGGCGTCTGATGTGCTGCCTGAAGCATGAGGAGGAGACCTACGAGTATCTCAACAGAAAGCTTCCAAATGTGGGCGATTTTGTCACAGCCGATGACGGACTCAAAGGGGAGGTACACAGTGTCAATGTGCTCCGCCAGCTGGTCAAGGTCATTGTCGAGGTGGACGACGAGAAGGAGATTCATGAGTACAAGGTAGAGCAGCTGCGTTTTAAAAGACGTCACAGGAGAGACAAAAATGACAGCATGAGCGATGAGGAGCTCAAGGAATTAAAGGAGCTTGAAAAACTCGAAAAGCAGGAGAAGCATGACGCGAAATCAAAGCTTGAGGATAACTGATATGGAAGTGCTGCTAAGGGAAAATGAGCGCGTGGATGATTTGCAGCGCAACGGCTACAGGATTATCCAGAATCCTGCGAAGTTCTGCTTTGGCATGGACGCGGTGCTGCTTAGTGGTTTTGTGCGGGTAAAGCAGGATGCGGATGTCCTGGACATGGGAACAGGAACAGGTATCATACCGCTTCTGCTGGCGGCTAAGACGCGGGCAGCGCATATCAGTGCCATCGAGATACAGGCGGAGAGCGCGGACATGGCAAGGCGCAGTGTACAGCTCAACAACCTCACGGATAAGATTGATATTGTGACGGGGGATATCAGAGAAGCAGACAAAATTTTCCATGCTGCTTCTTTTGACGTGGTGACCTGCAATCCGCCCTATATGATTGGAAAACATGGGATTGCCAATCCGGATGCGCCCAAGGCGATAGCGCGGCATGAGATTTTGTGTACCCTTGAGGACGTGGTCAGAAACGCCGCCAGGCTTTTAAGGACGGGCGGCAGCTTTTTTATGGTACACCGGCCGTTTCGGCTGGCTGAGATTATTACGGTGATGACGGCATACAAGCTGGAACCGAAACGCATGCAGCTGGTTTATCCCTATGTGGACAAGGAGCCGAATATGGTTCTTATCGAGGGCTGCAGGGGCGGCAGGCCGCGTATGACGGTTGAAAAGCCCTTGATTGTGTTCAAGGAACCGAATGTCTACGCGGATGAAATTTGTGATGTGTATGGATTTTAATGATTTGGTGGTGTGACGGATGACAGGAAAATTGTATTTGTGCGCGACCCCGATAGGAAACCTGGGGGACATGACGCCGCGGGTGGTGGAGACACTGCAGATGGTTGACGTGATAGCGGCAGAGGATACGAGAAACAGTATCAGGCTGCTCAATCATTTTGACATCCATACACCGATGACAAGCTATCATGAGTATAATAAGGTTGAGAAGGCTGTCACCTTGATTGGACAGATGAACCAGGGGAAAAATGTGGCACTAATAACGGACGCGGGGACGCCTGCCATCTCTGACCCGGGGGAGGTGCTTGTGCGTATGTGCCATGAGGCCGGCATTGTGGTGACTTCGCTTCCGGGGGCGGCAGCGTGCATTACGGCTTTGACGTTGTCCGGTCTTTCCACAAGGCGGTTTTGTTTTGAGGGCTTTTTGCCGTCTGACAAAAAGGAGAAGAAAGATATTCTGGAAGACCTCAAAAAAGAATCCCGGACGATTGTGCTATATGAGGCGCCGCACCATCTGGTGCGTACACTGGATGACCTGTATGAGGCGCTGGGCAACCGAAGGCTGACAATTTGCAGGGAGCTGACGAAAAAGTTTGAGGAGGTAATGCCTACCACGATTCAGGATGCCCGCACCATATACGGGACCGACGAGCCCCGCGGAGAATACGTGCTTGTAGTAGAAGGGAAGAGCCTTGCCGCATTTAAGAAGGAACAGGAACAGGGCTGGCAGGAGATTCCGATAGAGGAGCATATGAAACAGTATGAAACACAGGGTCTCGAGCGCAAGGAGGCAATGAAAAAGGTGGCGAAGGACAGGGGGATTTCCAGGCGTGAGGTTTATCAATATTTATTAGATTTGGAAAATATATGAAAACATATTGACAAATACTTTTAGTGATAATATACTTCTGAATAGTTGGTATTATGTCATAAAAGGAGCGTTTTTCATGGAAAGATTATTTGAAATTATTGAGGAGCAGCTGCATACGACAGGCGTGGAGCTTACGGAGGACTTGACCCTGAAGGATGATCTTGGTGCGGATTCGATTGACCTGGTTGAGCTGGTCATGGCACTTGAGGAAGAGTATGGCATTGAGGTTTCGTATGAGGAGCTGGAAAAGAAAGTCAAGACAATTGGCGACATTGTTGAATTTTTAAGAGAACAGGGAGCAGATATCTAATAGGTATCTGTTCTTTTTTATGCACAGGGGCACGTAAGGAAATTAGCAGCTTCGCTGCACGTGCCCCGCGCGGCGAGTAGTGGAGAAGGACGATCCCCTACTCGATTGCACAGGGGCACGTAAGGAAATTAGCAGCTTCGCTGCACGTGCCCCGCGCGGCGAGCGAGTAGGGAAACGACAGGGAAACGGTCAGATTTGGGAAAATGGGGGCATATCAGGGAAAACCAGCAGGGAAACTGCATGAATTTGTCGAACGATTCTGCCTGAAAACATCTTGTGGGAATCTTTGGAAATGATTATACTTATATCCAGTAAACAAAAAAATGCATATCATTTTCAGAGAGGGAGAGATGACCATGACGAAAGAAACTACAATTTTGATACTGACACTTGTCCTTATGGCTATTGGAATACTGTATCAGATAGCAATAGGCGTGATTTACCAAAGAATGATACAGCAGGCGGACACGCTTTCCGGCACGGAGAATAAGCTGCTTACGCAGTGCAAGGAGCGTTTTATCAACTGCTATAAGTTAAACGGCGGTGTCGCAAACATTCCTGTGTTTGTGGACAAGTATATTAACCGCATCCGTGTGCTGGGAATGAGCATCAATTTTATGAAACATCTTTCGGGCCAGCTGATGCTGGCTGGGGTCTTTGTCGCTGGCTTCGGTGTGTTTACTGGCATTGTCGAGGGAAGCAAATTTGTTGACTTGCTGCCTTTTTATATAATCAGTCTGTTTGGCATTTACCTGTACCTGAGCGCCATGTCCATCGTGGACATGCCCAACCGCAGAAAAATGCTTAAGACCAACCTTACCGACTATCTGGAAAATACGGTTGCACAGAGGCTGGAACATGGCATTGTGGAAAAGGAGAAGCTTCTGTGGGAGCTGGCGCAGGAGAAAAGCGCCAAGGCAGAGCGGAGAAGAGAGGACACAGAATCTGTTGCCGACGACGAATCCGAGAAAAAGGTACCTCTTTTTTCACAGGAGGAGGCACATGAGCTGGAGGAACTGCTGCGCACAATCATAGGAAATAAAGCGTAATGTAACAGGAAGCCGAAGGCTGAACTGTTACGTGTAATACATTTAATTAATTTCATGCAGCAATTGATTTATGTGGAAAATTTTGCTAAAATAGAAAATATAGGGCGCCTGATAAATAAAATTGACATAATTTTGTATATAACAGGGCGGGCTGGTAATGATGAAGTAATAAGTATCAATTGTTTAAAGTAAAGGAGAATGCAGATGAGTAAGGTAACGTTTGATTATTCAAAGGCAGCGCAGTTTATCAGTGAGCATGAAGTTGAATACATGAAAAAGCTGACACTTGACGCAAAGGATGTACTTGTGAACAAGACGGGTGCAGGGAATGACTTTCTGGGATGGATTGATCTGCCTGTGGATTATGACAAGGATGAGTTTGCAAGAATCAAGGAAGCGGCAAAGAAGATACAGGGCGACAGTGAGGTACTTCTCGTTATTGGTATCGGTGGTTCTTATCTGGGTGCAAGGGCGGCAATTGAATTTCTGCGCCATGGCTTTTATAATATGGTGGACAAGAGCATCAGAAAGACGCCGGAAATTTATTTTGTGGGAAATTCAATCAGCTCAACCTATATCAGGCATTTGACGGATGTCATCGGTGACAGGGATTTTTCCATCAACATGATAAGCAAGTCCGGAACAACGACGGAGCCTGCGATTGCATTCCGAGTATTTAAGGAAATGATGGAGAAAAAGTATGGCAAGGAAGGCGCGGCAAAGAGAATTTACGCGACTACGGATAAGGCAAAGGGGTCACTCAAGAATCTTGCCACAGAGGAAGGCTATGAGACATTTGTGGTTCCCGATGACGTGGGTGGCCGTTTTTCCGTGCTGACCGCGGTTGGCCTGCTTCCGATTGCAGTGAGCGGTGCGGACATTGATAAGCTGATGGAGGGTGCGGCAAGTGGAAGAAAGCGCGCGCTGGAGCTTCCTTTTGAGGAAAATGATGCCATGAAGTATGCGGCAGTCAGAAATATCCTGCTGAGAAAGGGCAAGGCTGTCGAAATCCTCTGCAACTATGAGCCGAGTGCACATTATGTGTCTGAGTGGTGGAAACAGCTTTTCGGCGAATCCGAGGGGAAAGACCAGAAGGGACTGTTCCCGGCAAGCGTTGACCTGACGACAGACCTCCATTCCATGGGACAGTTTATCCAGGATGGCTCGAGGGTGATGTTTGAGACGGTCCTCAATATTGAGAAGGCAAGGGAGGAGATTACCATCGGTACAGAGCCAGTTGACCTTGACGGACTCAATTACCTTGCCGGAAAGACGGTGGATTTTGTCAACAAGAGCGCCATGAACGGAACGGTACTTGCGCATACGGACGGACAGGTTCCGAACCTTATGGTCAATATGCCCGAGGTCAGTGAATTCTATCTCGGCGAGCTGTTTTATTTCTTTGAGTTTGCATGCGGTCTGAGCGGATACCTGCTTGGCGTAAATCCGTTCAACCAGCCGGGTGTGGAGAGCTATAAGAAGAATATGTTTGCACTTCTTGGAAAGCCTGGATATGAGGAGGCAAGGGAAGAGCTTTTAAAAAGATTATAAAGAGATTATTGAAACAAAAACCATACAGTCTGTTGTATGGTTTTTGTTATGCCTGTATAGTTTCGATAAAATTTGCTGCAAATACTGTAAACTTGCAGAATTTCTGCCGATATACATATATAAGAGATAATGTGGACGATTTTTCCGCACATCCTAAAGATTGGAGGGATATAGTATGACGATCGAGTTTACACGCGAAGACCTGCTGAAAAATATTTCGCAGAATGGTTATGCATATAGAAACACCCATGTGAAAAAAGTGACAGAAGTAAATGAGGATGTCGAAATGTTTCAGGGCAGTATGAGCGCTTTTAAGAAGCCTGTAAAATGGCTTAAGAAGTACTCATCGGGAGAGAGCTCAAAGACCAGGCTTGAGAAAGAAATCAAGTCGCTGTTAAAGACATATAATGAAATGAACCAGAAGGCAGACGGCATAGAAGACAAGGACTTACAAAAACAGATGTCCAAGCTTGAAAAGCTGTTTACGGATAATAGCAAGGCATTAAAAAAGATAGGCATCGATAAGGAGAACGGAAAATATAAGTTAAACAGCGATACCCTGAAGGATGCGGATGAGAAAGATATCAATGCGCTGCTTGTCGGTCATGAATCCTTTATGAGCAGCGTGGACAGGGTACTGCGTAAGGTAGAGTACAGCGCTGATGACGCACATTACAGCAGGGTGAACAGGAAGATAACCAATGTTACAAATTATGATAAGGCGTCGGTGACACTGGCTGGATTTATGACGCTTGCGCAGCAGACGCAGTCTGTGATAAGCCAGTATAACAATGTTGTCCAGTCGGGAAACTTGTCGGCGGATGACGAGAAAAACATAAAAACCGATTTGATGTATTTTGCAGTATCGGTATATAAGACCTACAGCGGAAAAGAGGAGACGGGAAGTCTCGAACAGCTGAACAAGCTTTGCAAGGACAATGAGGATAAGCTGAACAAGCTTGGCATTACATTTGATGCGGATTACTCAAAATTGTCATTTGCGGAAGACACGGATTTGGAGACGGCACAGTTCAGGCAGGCGTATGATGAACTGTTTGGGGAAAATGCGGAATTTGGAAAAAAGGTTTCGGAATATACCCTGAATGTGTTTAACGGTATTATCAAACCGGATAAAATTGGTGTGTCGATTATTGATATGTCAGTGTAAATTAAAAGGGACTGTTGTCAGTCCCTTAATAATTTTTCAGGTGATTCAGTTCTTCTGCGGCAATGGTTTTTTCAAGCCATTGGTAGCGGAACAGGGCGTAGCCGTTGTAACCTAGTTGTTTTGCAGTGACATACTGGTAGGCGAGGTTCGTGTCGCTGGCTGCCCATCCAAGGTCGGTTTTGGAATTGGTTCCGACCCTGTAGAGTGCAAGACCGACATAGATGGGAACCCCGCTTTTGTTTATTTTTATCCATGCGCTGCATCTGTCGGTAAACATTTGCTTTACACCGCTGCCTGTCATGTAGATATCGGTCCAGTATATCTGGGGCATGATGTAGTCGATATATCCCGGCGCAGAGAGCCATGTGTCGATGTCCGCGCCCTGGCCGCGGGCATTGTCGGGATTTCCTGCCGGGCTGATGCCAAATGTGCAGGCAGGCTTTGCAGATTTTATGGTCTGGTACACTTGCAGGATTAGGGCATTGACATTTGCCTTTTTGGACGTAATATCTAAGTGGTCTGCCATTCCTGGTACATAGAAGTAATCGTCAAAGTGTATTCCGTCAACATCATATTTGCGAACGATTTCCCGGATGCCGTTCGTAATCAGATCCTTTGTTTCTTTCCGTGCCGGGTCAAGGGCAAGGCAGATCTGGCCGCCAGGCGCTTTGTACTCGATTGTGTAGGGGCGGAACTGCTCATAGAAGGGCGTTGCCTTGAAGCTGGCTGTCGACTTGTTGTCGCGGGAGAGGCGGTAAGGGTTAATCCATGCCTCAAACTGTAGGTTCTTCTGGTGGGCAAGGTTTACCATAATCTGCAATGGGTCATAGCCGGGATGGCTTCTGTCAGTGGAAAGCGATGCGGACCACGGATAATAATCGGAGGGGTACATGGCATCCCCCATGGCGCGCACATGCACGATTACGGTGTTCATGCCGTATCTGGCAACATTATCGTACATGGAGGAAAGCTTTTGTGTAAATTCCTGCTCACTTTTATCCTGAAGGGTTTCCTCAATGTCCAGAAAGGATATCCAGCAGGCTTTTTTGTCGGCGGCATTCGGTGCGGCTTCGGCGCGGAGCGCCGTGGCGGGTGACAGGGTCAGCAGCAGCACGGCAGTCAGTAGTGCAGCCAGTATTTTTTTCCGAATTTTTTTCATAAAACATCATCTCCTTGTCTGGTAAGTGTCTGAAATTATTGTGATAAGTAATTTTTCAGTAGTTCCGAATATGTATGTTTCGGTAGTCTTTTGGGGTAACCCCATATTTTTCCTTAAAAAGGGCATAGAAATGCGTGCGGTTTGTGAATTTCAGCCTGGCAGCTATCGCACTGATGGATTCGCTGCTCTCCGTCAGGTACTGTGCCGCTTTTTTCAGGCAGAATGTCATGCCGTAGTCATAGAGGCACATGTCGGTAAACTTGTTGACAATGCGGTTCAGGTAATCCCCGCTGTAGTGGAGCATCTGCTCCAGCTCGGTTCGTGTCATGCGTCCGTCGCTTGCCTCAAAAAGGCGGGTAATGCGTGCAAAGAGCAGAAAGTCACTATTTTTATCAAGCCGGATACTGGTACAGTGGTAATGGTCCGGGGAGGACAGATAGGATAAAAAGGCGCACAGCAGACCACGGATTTGGTACGAAGCGCCAAAGTCGGGGAATAAAAGTGTGTGCACCATGGTTTCTGCCATGGAGTGCAGGCGGAGGGCAGGCAGATGGTTCTGGTATGCCGGAATAAAGTCAAGGTAAGCCCGCTCGCCGAGATTTTTCAAATCCGCAGTGATAAAGTGGTAGAGTGCACTGTCGTATATTTCTTTTTCAATGGAAAAGAGCGCGTTCTGTGCATAGGCAAACAGTTCTGTCACGAAATCCGGTGACAGACCAATATACAAAACCCTGCACTGGGACTGATAGTGTTCCATATGGCGCAGGTTTCTGCTGATAAGACAGCAGGAGCCTGCCGAGTAAAGATAGTCTTTTCCCTCTATGCGCTGGATAATTTGTCCTTCCAATACAATCACAAATTCAAAGAAATCATGAAAGTGCGGGGCATTTTTGGTGTAGGAATAGTTCTTTTTGGACAGCGTTTCCTGATACAGGACGGCTTTTTCAAATGACAGTGTAATAATGTTTACGTAGTCTTCTGGTCCGGAGCCGTCGCAGTATTCCAGCGTGAGCTGAAACGGCACGTTCATATGGTAAAAGCGGCTGAAATCACTTTCTCCGTTCTGGATCTTGATGGAGGAGTCGCGGCTGTCCAGGGCTTTCTGCATATCCAGTTTGGCATCTTTTTCCATATTAATCCCCCATGCCGCCTTGGGCGGCTCAAATAGATACTGTGTGAAATTTTAATACTTCTTAGGTAGCGTCTTTTGCTGCCTTAGAAGTATTTTTCACACTATCCTCCGTTTTGTCTTCCTAAATCCTTTGTTTTTCCGCCATTTGCCTTTACCATCTGGCGCCATCCCATCTGTGCCGCCATCCTGTAGAGAAATCTTGGAAAGGCAATTGATACATACTGGTTTTCCTGTGTTCCGTGCGCGCAGATTGTGTCTGCCATCGCGCGAAGCGCTTTTTCAACCGGTGCTTTTGGACCGTGACCGTTTTCCATGGTCGGCATCTGCATAAGGGCACCGCCGCCGCCGACACCAATGCCGCCGCCCCAAATCAGCCCCGTTTTTGCGCACCAGTTCTGCAGGACGCATAGTGCGGGCTCTGCCTGGATACCCTCGTAAAAACCACAGTTTACAATGCCATGGACATGTATGCTGTGATTCTTCCAGTTCGCGGATTCCAGCTGCATCAGACATGACAGCAGGTGTGCCGGAATGCCGTCCACATAGAGCGGGCATGCAAACACGAGGACTGCGGTGTTTTGCAGCTCCACTATTATTTTATCTGAAATGGCAGGTATATTGCAACTGTATTCTGCAATTTCGGGCTTTAAGGATTCAGGTGCCGTGTTGATGCCAGTGATATATTTTTGCAGGTCTGCCAGGAGGGTGCCGCTGGCGCTGCGATTGGTTTTGGGACTTCCGTTTATCAGTGCTATTTTCATAAGGTTATGTTCTCCAGTTCTTTTGCTGTTTTGTAAAAACAGATATTTTTGACCAGTCCGTCATAATTGTCCGCGTTTGCGGCTATGATGGCTCGCGCAGTTTGTTTTTCCGCCTGTGTGATGTTGTCGCCATAAAAATATGCGGACAGGGAAATGACATTCTGATATCTGCGCTTGTGGTGCATCTCGCCTTTTCGGAGCACAAAGTCCGGATGGATGTAGGAGATTGCCCTGTCCTGAACCATTTTTACAAATGGGCTTACACTGCCATAGCAGCACTTGCTAATCAGGATGAGCTCGGAGCATCTGCCCATCCTGGCTCCTGTGGTTTCATACCCGTCATGAATGACGCATGTTCCCGGCGTCTTGACCCAGCAACCGAAACAGCCGATGCAGTGGTGGATATTTCCGTGCGGCATGATTACCTGATAGTCGCCTTTGATGGAAAGACGCAGGGACGTGTTAAAATCTTTAATGTCTGTGATAATTAATTTCATCGTTTTATTTCCTCCATACCTTAGATTAACACAAATGTGGCTGGAAAGCATTAAGGGGAGGTTAATTTTTGATAAAAGTGGAAGCGCAGTTTTGCGGGCTTGGGACGTGTTAAGATGAGTAAAAATTTGATAATAATATACACATAATATACAGATTCATATCATGTCTATTGCCTTGACAAGGTCGTCGAGGCTCTTTTTTATGTATACCTTGTTTGTCACGTCTTTCTTGGCGTGTCCGAGGATTTCCTTGATGCAGTTCTGGTTGACGCCAGCCCTGTCCATCATGGTGGCACAGGTATACCGCGTATCGTGCGGAAGGTGCTTCAGGTTCAGGCTTTCCATGGCTGGCTGCCAGATGTCCTGCATGAAGAGGGTGCGCGAGTAGCGCCTGCCATCATGGCGCAGCAGATAGCCGTTTTCGCAATATAATTCCGAAACAAAGGGGAGTATCTTGTGTGCAATTGGGATTACGCGGTCTCTGCCTGCATCCGTTTTTATTCCTCCGGTCATATGGCGGCTTTCCAGGAAGACATTCTGGCATTTCATGGATAACAGCTCCTCGATGCGCAGCCCGGTATAAATCATTATCAGGACAATCCTGATATTCCCGTCACTGGAATGTTCCCACAATGATGCAATCTCGCTTTCTGAAAATGTGTCATGGATGGACTCGGCGCTCTTTTTATAATTGAACTCGACATCCCCTATGAAGTTTTCATCAATATATTTCTGCTTCCTGGCAAAGTCAAAGACGCTGTAGAGCACCGTGCTGAGGTTGTTCACCGTGGAGCCGGACATGGATGTGGCGCTGTCAGCAATGTCCTGTATGTCCTGGAATTTGATGCAGTTGATTTTCTTTGTATGGATGGAATGGCAGCGTTTAAATGCGGCATTGTAGGAACATGACAGCCGCCTTGACACGGTGCCCTTCCGGCTCTCAATCTGTTTCAGGTGTCGGTCAAGCCATAAATCATAACATTCCGCAAAGGTCGGGCAGGAATTGACATTGGAGACTTTCACGGGCATGCCTGCATTGTACTGTGCCAGCAGCAGCTGTGCGTCTTTCTTTCCCTGCGGCGTGCGCTCAAAATATCCAAGGTATTTGTACCGGGGGATTTCCCGGCAGTCCTCCGTCAGCTTCATATATGAAAAAATGACGGTTAGTATTTTATCTACATCTTACAAAAATTATGTTCCGGATAAGATATGAAAATGTGAGGGTAGAATTTATGGCTTATGGTGTGATAGCATATCCTTAGGCGGAAAGACCAAAATAAGAGGGGTGGAGCGGATGACTGATAAAGACTATATTAACCGGATTATAGAAATAGTTAAGTTAATGGGGGAGGCTGATTTGAAGTTCCTGAAACAGATATATACCATGATGCATCATTACATCAAAAAGAGAAGGCATTAGCGTTTTTGATGTTGCGATATTGCATACAATATGACATACTTCCAAACAGATAAGTATAATAAGGTTATAGGGAAGCGCGC
>Ga0137307_100819_pt2 | contig 32756 bp, 32 predicted proteins | sample NAcewD2O_March_2_FD_97180 | JGI IMG/M metagenome (GOLD analysis project Ga0137307, IMG submission 97180) | Mouse cecal microbial communities from Vienna, Austria - N-Acetylglucosamine amended D2O_March | ecosystem: Host-associated > Mammals > Digestive system > Large intestine > Cecum | place... | reverse complement strand
CGACTTCTTCCACTGATTTTTCCTTCAGTCTTACCGCGCCCTTGTATCCTTCCTTCGTCGGGATCAGATCGCCTTTTGCAAGATTCTCCTTCGCCTGGGTAATGGCTTCCTGATACTGCGGCAGCCATTCCTCCTGAGCTACCAGCATCTCATCTATCATCTGCCAGATCTCCGGCGGATTACATACCGCACCTGTCAAAGGATCCATAAGCGCAGCCTGTTTTAGCAGGTTCACATCCCCATGTACCGCGGCCTCCACGGCAAGCTTCTGCACCCATATGGACTGAGAACATACCGCCGCACACCCCAGAGGCAGATCTCCTACCTTCGGTACGCTGATGCCGTTGCCGTCCACATAACAAGGAACCTCGACTACCGACTCATCCGGCAAATTGGTTATACATCCCTCGTTCATCATATTGAAGTGTCCGCGGTACTTCCTTCCAGTCTCAAGCGATTCGATAATATAAGAAGCATGCTCCTTCCCTCTCTCGGATCCGTCTAATTTCTTCGGCTCTTCTGCAAGGATCTTCGGGAATTCTGTCTCGAACCAGTTTCTCTCTTCTCTGGTGACACGGAGATAACCGGCAGTCTCTCCATTGATCCAGTTGTCCAGATTAATCCAGTCCTTGATCTCATCCGGACGTTTCCTGTACCAGGATACATATTCAGAGAGATGTCCGTTCGACTCCGTCGAATAATACCCAAACCGTTTCAGTACATCAATACGCACCTTCTCTTCTTCAGAGAATTTCTCATGCTTCAAGAATCCGGGCAGAATCTTATCCAGCATATCCTCTCCGTGATGCTTCACTGATATGTACCAGGTCTGATGATTGATCCCGGCACATACGATATCCAGTTCCTCCCTTGGAATTCCTAATACTTCCGCAATCTGCATCTCCCCGTGGATCTCCCCGTGGCACAGACCTATCGTCTTCACCCCGCCGTATTTGTTGCATGCCCATGTTGCCATTGCATTCGGATTAGAGTAGTTAAGCATGATCGCCCCCGGCTCTGCCACTTCCCTGATATCCTTACAGAAGTCAAGCATTGCAGCGATCACCCTCTGTCCATACATGATACCGCCTGTACATAAGGTATCCCCGACACACTGATCCACACCGTATTTCAGCGGAATCTCAACATCTGTCTCGAATCCCTCCAGGCCCCCGATACGCACGCAGTTAACAATATAGCGCGCATCCTTGAACGCCTCTCTTCGATCCGTAGTCGCCTGGATCTTCACCGGAATCCCGTTCGCGTCCAAGTCCCTCTGACAGAGCGCCCGAGTCTTCTCCAAGTTGTCACCGTTGATGTCCGTAAACGCAATATCAGCCTTCTGCAATTCCGGCACAGACATAATGTCTGTAAATAATGTTCTCGCAAATACAAGGCTTCCTGCTCCGATAAATGCAATCTTAAAACTCATAACCATACCTCCTGATTCAATATGGTTCTATTATAAGCTTCTTTCCGATATCATGTGTAAAGTATTGAAGCTCAACAGACAAAATGCAAGATATTACCGCATTTTATTTTACGGCGCTCTTCACATCCACATAATTGTATCCCTCAAAACTATCCGCCAATCTGCAGCCCCCGTATATTTCTAATTGTTCAATTAACCAGTATCACTCAAGCTGTGATCCCGCTCTATCGATAATATGTAAAAATACTCTTTCTCTCTATATCCGAAGCACCTGATCTGAGAATGCTTCCCACAGCGGAATTTAGCAATCTGTTTGTCTGCAAATTCCGTATGTATAAAATAGTTCTTCTTATTTGATGATGGTTTGTAGCTCTTATAGCAATAAAAATTATCCTTCAAAATCTCTGTCCACGGTTCTGTCTCAAATCGATCCAATGCTTCTCGAAGATCCTCTATCTCTGCCTTCTGCAAAGCCAGTACACTTTCCATCCCAGCATCCAGATAATCTGTTCGTATCTTACCTTCACCGTAACTTAATTTCAAGTATTCGTAGATATTTATTTCTCTATACTGCAATAACAAATCAAGCAAATACCTGGTTGTAACTGCAGATATAACCGGTACTGTCCCACCTTTATAAGATATCTGCAATGTCTTATCCTGATAATCAGGGTGCGGGAATGAGATCACATCCGTCTTCCGCCTGGCGGCCTCCTGCAGCGAATCCTCAGAATCCGTTGATTCCACATCCCAAAACGGAGGATCCATAACCAGAGAAGAAAGCTCTCTTTTCCATCTCTTTACTTCATCCCGCTGCAAAGGATCAACCTTCCCTTTACGGTTCTGCAAATCTAAAATCGTCATATCTCTTGTAATCTTTCTGGTATATAAAGAACTATGCTTCAGCAAATAAACCCTATGCTGTCTGAGAATCTTAAGATTTCTGCTCATATCCGGTAATACCTGATAGAAATCATCCTGATCCTCGAACTGACCGGCCAGTGATTTCTCATTAAGTAATAACTCCATCTATATTCCCTCACATCCCAAGCAGCTCATCCAGATCATCATCAAACTGATCGAAGAGCCCATACGGATGATTCTCTTCCGCACCTTCCTGATTCAGTCTGATCTTGTATAATTCTGTCTGCATCGCAGTATCTAATTCCAGAAAATAAACAGCAACATTATCCTTTAAAAGACGCCTTTTCTTTATACACTTTCTGACACCGTTGTAAATATGGTCACTATGCGTCTCCAATATCACTTGTAAACCGTGATTCGAAATATATGCAAGGAATTCTACAAACCGGGATTGTGCTCTTGGATGCAGATGTATTTCCGGATTTTCAATAACCAATACGTCTTCCGCTTTACAAGACAATGCTGCTATAACCAATGCTGCTATATACGTAACTCCGGTTCCTACATTTCCTGCTCTATAATAGCGATTATTTTGTGAATTCGAATACATGGCTATTACTTGGTCCACATCTGTTACTATATCTGTTTGAATATGAAATCCCAGCAGATAATCCAACCAATAATTCACCTGATTATTCAGGCTCATCCCCACCGTTTCCGAATCATATGCAAAAGCGCTCTCTGGGATCGGCTCCTGACCATACATCCCCAAAAATGAATACGCATATTCTCCATGGTTTCCGATTTCACGCGGTTTTTCTATATTCAGATCATAAGCCTTTTTCACGCCGATACGGTCCGCCGACAGATATACCACATTATGCGCCGATACATAATCATTCACACCTTCCTCAGAGCGCAGCATCTGCGCTGCTGCAGTAAAACTGTCCCCTGAAACCAGTCGCATTACCGAGGCACTCGTTGTAGTCCCTTTCTTCACATCCATTTCAAAGAGAATCTCTTTATTCCCTTTTACATGATTCCTGATATCGGCAAATTTCCCCAACACTACATATTCACTGTCTGTTTCCTTTTGAGTGTGCTGCTTCTGCATCTGGACCATATATAGAAATGCCTGAATAATCGATGACTTCCCCGCTGAATTCACTCCGGACAACAAGGTAAACATCCCCAGATCCAATTCGGCTCTGTCAATACTTTTGAATCCGTCCACCAGTATTCTGCTTACCATCCTATCAACTCCTCATATTTATCTGTCACCATCTGGAATCTTTCATCCACATGTATCTTACTATCTACATTATAGGTCAAAGCAGTCAAAAATACACTGTCTTCCAACATTTCATCTATTGCCGTCTGAATTTCTTCCGGTTCGATCTCTTCTTCTCCCTCCGCCAATAACGCAAAGAAATAAAACAGACTTTCAAATAAAGTCATACTGACTGGCCGGCGGCGGCCGCTGTCTGTTGGGATGCGGAATGCATCTTCTCCCCGAATATGATAAGCCATATCCATTACCTCACAGAACAATTCTTCCAGTTCCCTAAGCCCTTCCACACTCATTCGGTTTAATTGTTCCATGGTCTTGCCCAGGAACTCTTCTATGTCGCTCCTGTACCTTACTTTCTCACCATTCTTTTTTAACAGCTGTCTGTTTCTCCAGAAATAAAAGCCTATTGCACGCAATATAATGTACTTATCTTTCATATGGACAGGACTGATCGAATACCCCGTAGCGGCTCTGAATTCTTCTCTTTCTGCCAATCGATTCAATAATCTTGTAGACCGCCCCTGATACAGCGCATTGCGCATCTCCTGGTTGTTCAGCGGAGTACCGCCTCTATTTACTCTGTCAAATATATCAAAACGCACTCTGTCAGGAGTCGGATATTTGATGATCTGCAAGATCAGCTGAAAATCTTCGATTACAGACGCAAATCTGCGCATTTCTTTATCATCCTCTAAATCGCCGAATCTGTAACCATTCAATTCAGTCAGAATATTCAACCCTTTCAATGCAAATTTATTATCCATATAGTCGAAAAAGGTCGTAAGTCTCTGCCTTCCATCTACGATCACAAGAGTCCCCTGCATTGTCTCGGCCAGATAGATCAGAGGAAGGGGAATACCCATGATAACAGATTCAATCAACTCCGATTTCTGTTTTGTCTTCCACACATAATTCCTCTGGAAATCCGGATCCAGACAAATAGCTCCTCTGTCATAACGGCGCTTTATCTCAAAGATCGAAAATTGCTGCCTGTCAATTTTTATGTTGACAATCGGATATACCGATCTCTCGGCTTCCGTATTCATTCCATCATATCTTATTGTCCCGGCATCATCCACGCCGTCATCTTCTTCGATTTCCGCACTCCAGTTTTTCATCACCCAACTCCTGCATACTTGTCAATTCTTATGCCTCATCGATCGCCTTCCCGATATCATGGCGCATGTATTTGTTATCGAACTTCACCCACTCCGTCGCCGCATAGGCATTGGCCCTGGCTTCCTTAAGGTCCTTCCCCTTCGCCGTAACTCCTAGCACGCGGCCTCCGTTGGTCACGATCTGCTCTCCGTCAAATTTAGTCCCGGCATGGAAGCAGTAATACCCTTCATGCTTCCCAAACTCCTCCAACCCGCTGATCGGAAGTCCCTTATCATACGCCACCGGATATCCCTCGCTTGCAAGCACCACACACACGGCCGCATTGTCTTCGAACTGCAGATCCACCTGGTCAAGCGTGCCGTCCACACACGCCTCTACGACCTCGATGATGTCGTTCTTCATCCTTGGCAGCACCACCTGCGCCTCCGGATCACCGAATCTTGCATTGTATTCCAACACCTTGGGACCTTCCTTTGTCAGCATCAGGCCAAAGAAGATCACACCCTTGAACGGCCTGCCTTCTGCCTTCATAGCATCTACCGTCGCCTGATAAATATATTTGTTGCAGAAGTCCTCTACTTCCCTGGTATAGAACGGACTTGGAGAGAATGTTCCCATCCCGCCCGTGTTAAGCCCGGTGTCTCCATCCCCTGCACGCTTGTGATCCTGCGCGGACGTCATGGTCTTGATAGTATTGCCGTCCACGAAGGAGAGTACGGACACTTCACGGCCGGTCATGAATTCTTCGATCACCATCTCATTGCCCGCATCTCCGAATTTCTTATCCAGCATGATGGTCTTGACGCCTTCCTTCGCCTCCTCAAGCGTGCTGCAGATCAGTACGCCCTTCCCAAGCGCCAGCCCGTCCGCTTTGAGAACGATCGGGAACTTCGCCGTCTCAAGATACGCAAGCGCCTTATCCGGATCGGTGAAATTCTCATACGCCGCCGTCGGAATGTTGTATTTCTTCATCAGATCCTTAGAGAATGCCTTGGACCCCTCCAGGATCGCCGCATTCTTTCTTGGGCCGAACGTGCGGATCCCCGCCGCCTCAAGCTCATCCACCAGACCGCCGACTAACGGGTCATCCATCCCTACGATCACAAGATCGATCTCCTTCTCCTTCGCGAACGCAACGATCTTATCGAATTCCATCGCGCCGATCGGCGCACACTCGGCGTACTCAGCTATCCCTGCATTCCCCGGCGTACAGTAGATCTTGTCCGCCTTCTCGCTCTTTGAGACGCAGTACGCGATCGCATGCTCTCTTCCGCCGCTTCCGACAATTAATACCTTCATATTCTACCTCCTGTCATATATCCAATCAATAACTCTGCATCGCCGCCACAAGCGCGTCCTTCTGCGGCGCCGCTTCAGCAGAATAACCCACAGACATCACAAACACATATCCATCCACCAGACGCACATACTGATCCATATGCATCTCTCCGACCGAAGCATCGTAAACCATCTTCTCATGGACACAGCGGTAAGTCTCACCGCCGATACTCTCTTCCGTAACCCCCTCAAAGGTCAGCCCCAGGCTATCTGTGATATCCCGCTCTATACTCTTCTGCATCAGATTCAGATACTGGTCTATCGTCATGCTATCGAAGACCTTCTCAATCCCTATATTGACCGTCACATTGCCGGAATCTTCTACCGCCCCCAGTACATACCGCACATTCCCATAATCCTGGGCATTCTCAAGTCTCTCCTGCCCTTCTTCTGTCATGAACTCATCTGCCGCAATATCCTGCGCATACCCCAGTTCATCTCCGGACAGCATAATATAATTCTCAGGCAGCTCCATCCTTAAATTGAACCACTCGTTGGTATAAGAATTCCCGTCAAGTGAACCGTACATTGTCTGGTCTTCTTCTCCGGAGACGCCGTCTGTATCATCAACGTCCGTTCCATCCGTTTCTTCAGGCTCTGTTATCTCTTCCACTTCCGACTCATCTTCCTGCCACGAATAATCTTCAGCGCCCCTGACCAACGGCTTCTGTGTACTATACCTGTGCACCGCTGTAACCAACAACCTGGCAGACGTCGCGATACCCGCTACTCCGCAGATGACTGCAGCCGCCACCAATACCTTATTCCAATGCTTCATCTTCGTTCTCCTTACTGACTCACAATAGCTTTCCCCGACCGTACTGTCACTTTTCCATTCGCGATCAGATCAATGGCCTGGGGCAGTATCTTCCACTCTGCCTGCTCCATCACGCGCTTCTGCAGAATCTCCGGTGTATCATCAGGCTCCACCTCCACTGCCTTCTGAAGGATGATGGGTCCCGTATCCGTTCCCTCATCTACAAAATGCACGGTCGCACCCACAACCTTCACTCCGCGCGAAAGGGCCGCTTCATGCACCTTAAGCCCATAGAACCCAGTACCGCAGAATGACGGGATCAGAGACGGATGAATGTTGATGATCCGATTCCTGTATTTCGAGATCATAGCCGGAGGGATCACAACAAGGAAGCCCGCAAGTACGATAAGATCCGGCTTCCATTCATCTACTGCTTCGATAAACTTCTCATTAAATTCTTCTCTGGACGCATAATCCTTCGGCGAGATACACCGATTGGCAATCCCATGGTCTCTGGCTCTTAACAGGGCATAGGCATTCTTATTGTTGCTGATCACTCCGGTAATCCTGGTATTGGTAATACTGCCGGATTCCACCGCGTCGATGATCGCCTGTAGATTCGTTCCTCCGCCGGATACAAGTACCACTACATCTAGCATAATGTAACTCCTTTATCTCCTGCTTCTACACGGCCTACCACATATGGCTGCTCACCTGCCGTCCGTATCGCCTCCATTGCCTGATCCGCATCGGCCGGATCAACCGCGATGACCATTCCGAGTCCCATATTGAAGGTATTGTACATCATCTCTTCTGCAATATCCCCCTTCTTCGCCAGAAGATCAAAGATCGCAGGAACCTCATAGCTGTCCTTCTTGATCACCGCCCTTGCGCCCTTTGGCAGCATCCGCGGGATATTCTCATAGAAGCCGCCGCCCGTGATATGGCTGCAGCCCTTGACAGTCACACCGCTGTCCTTCACACTCTTCAACGCCCTGACGTAGATCTTCGTAGGCTCAAGCAGCGCCTCGCCAAGCGTCTTCCCCAGTTCATCATAATATGTATCCAGCGATTCCTTCGTCATCTCGAATACCTTGCGCACAAGCGAGAAACCATTGCTGTGGACACCGCTTGACGCCATGCCGATCAACACATCGCCCGGTCTGATATTCTCACCGCTGATGATCTCCTTCTTATCTGCCACTCCGACCGCGAATCCCGCCAGGTCATACTCATCCTCCGGCATAAGTCCCGGATGCTCCGCAGTCTCTCCGCCTACCAGCGCACAGCCGGACTGCTTACAGCCCTCTGCCACGCCGCTCACGATAGACGCGATCTTCTCAGGATAATTCTTGCCGCAAGCGATATAATCCAGGAAAAATAAAGGCTCGCCGCCCGAACATGCGATATCGTTGACACACATGGCAACCGCGTCGATACCGATGGTATCATGCTTGTCCATCAGGAACGCAAGCTTCACCTTGGTTCCGCATCCGTCTGTCCCGGACAGAAGGACCGGCTCGTCCATCTTCTTGATCCCGCTTAAGTCAAATGCTCCTGCAAATCCTCCGAGACCGCCCAGCACCTCCGGGCGCATCGTCTCCTTCACATGCTTCTTCATCAATTCTACTGATCTGTATCCGGCTTCGATATCCACTCCGGCTTTCTTATAATCCATACGCTCTACCTCTCCTCATCTTGAGTCTGTTTCCTAATATCATCCAATTGATTACCGGGCCAGATACGCCTCGTATCCGATCTCATCTAACTTCGCTGCCTTCCCCTGCACGGTCTCCTTCATCTCCCTGGAATAATCCTTAAGCTTATTCAATAATTCCTCATCAGATATTGCAAGGATCTTCGCTGCAAGGATTGCCGCATTCATACCTCCGTCGATAGCAACCGTTGCAACCGGGATTCCCGGAGGCATCTGAACGATAGAGAACAGCGCGTCTTCACCTGCCAGATTCTTACCTGACATCGGCACGCCGATGACCGGCATCGGAAATAGCGCCGCACACATACCCGGCAGATGCGCCGCCATCCCGGCTCCTGCGATGATCACCTTCATCCCCTTTCCCTCTGCAGCCTTCGCCCATTCGAAGAATACATCCGGCTCACGGTGGGCAGAGATGATCGTCATCTCATAATCAATCCCTAATTTCTCCAGCATCGCCGCAGCCTTGCTCATGACCTTAAGGTCTGAGTCGCTGCCCATCACAATTCCTACTCTTGGCATACCTCTTCATCCTTTCTTCTGTGTATATTTTTATAATGCATTTTCATGCGTTCATGATACCTTATTTATCTTGATTTTTCAATGGCTCGTTGAGAATCTCGGTTCCGGGCAATACGAATCTGCCCTCCGACAGCAGCACGATCTCTTTGCCTCCTCTTGTGATCACCGCAATACGCGCCAACTCCTCATACGGGATCGTGATATCCGTATGGCACTGATAATACGCCTTCGACACATCTTCTTTGCGCAGGATGGATACGGAGTTATCCTTGGCTATAATCTCCTTCCCGTTGGGATTATATACCCTGACATCCTCGCTCCAGCTATAGCAAGTATCCCCTACCGCAAAATGAGGACCCATCTTCTCGGCGATCAGGATCGGCATCTTCTCTTCGATCCCGTATTTCCTCGCCGCCACATAAGCCGTGGTGTTCGTCCCGATGGCGAACTCTCCCAGCGGGAGGGACGGGTGCTTATGGAGGATATTGTCGAAAATGTACTCCTTATTCTCTGTCTCCTTCTCGAAATTCCCGCAATGGTAATCCGTGATCATCCCGTCGGCAAATGTGATCTCAAGATCCCTGTACTGCAGCTCATTCAGGTAGACCTTGCTTACATGCAGTGTCCCGCCGGTCCCTTCAAGTACCGGAGAAGTGAATACTTCCCCTACCGGTATATTCACGTCCGCCACGCAGTTCTCGAATATCGTCTCTTTCTCCGGATTGCCGAGCTTATGCAGATACACCTTAAGATCCGTCCTGTTGCCGTTGCCGCCCAGGATATGGACATATTCACCCTGATCCAGGGCATCGATCAACGTCTGCTGTACCCGCTCATAGGTCTTCGCATCCAGGGTATTGATACGGATGATCTCGTCGAAGATCTCTTCATACTGTTCCCCGATCTCCGGCAGCGGATAGGCAACGATCGTAAAGCTCCTCTCATCACCCCTGATATACTGGTTGACGATCTGGCTCTGCCGGCTTAAGAAATGAAGCTGCAGTTCCTCCTGCTTCTTCGTAAGGCGGATCACTTCTTCCTTCTGCACAGGCGTAAACGGCTCTTCACCGAACATATCAATACATGCCGGCCCTGCCATCTTTCCTGCCTGGGCCTTATGGCGCTCATATGTGGTCTGGATCACCTCAAGCTTGCGCTCCACGAACTTCTTATCCAGGAATAACGCCTGGTCATTGCGATGGTCATACTCATACTGCTTATTGGCGATCGCCCCGTAATAGCCGATCTTCAGGTGTTCTCGCTTCGTCAGCACGCTGACCGGAGAACGGTTCACAACAGGTCTTAGGCCCATTTTCTCAAAATTCTCTATAGCCCTGCGGATCACCCTCTCGAACCCAAGCACATAGCGGATCTCCACAACACCCTTCTTCGACAGATCCTTCCCTGTATTGACGAATCCTGTTCGAAAGCCTTCTGTGTAGACATCTGCCATCTTCCGGATCACTTCCTCCGGAAGTCCGCTGAGATGCCGTGCCGTGCGAAGCTCGTTCTCACTGATATACTCGCCGAACCTGTACAGGTACCTCAGATCCTCAAGGTCGCTGTTCCGAATGATATCCACAGCAAAGGACACTTCCGGATCGACCTGTTCACGGATCCTGTCTGCAGCAAACACATCACAGTAATCACTGGCATACCAATAAATATGATCCCTGATCTGACTGATCCGCTCATTCTCCGGCGTCTCCTCCTCGAACAGATTATAGACCTCTATCAGCAGCTCATACAGAATATCCAGATACTCTGTCTTCTGTTCAAACACATATGCGACGGCGCCCCGAAGCTCCGTATACAGGAAGCTTAAGATCTGACCGTACCCCTCTCCTAACTTCCGGGCTGCAAAGGATGGGTTCGCATAGCTTGTCTCATACGCCTCCGGCAAGATATCCTGATACAGCCGCCGGTTCCACTCTGCGAGCTCATCCGCTCCCATCTCCCGGCAGGTTCCGTCTGCGATCTTCGTCCTGACCTCATCGATCATCCCGATAAAATCAGCCATCTTCCGAAAATACTCCCGGAAGGGAGGCTTCACCGTCTCCTCAGTCCTGATATCACGGATACGTCCCGCCGCTAATTCATATCTCTCATCTATCATCTCACAAGCCCCCTGATAAATATTACCGCAAGTCCGAGAAATACCGCCGTATTGATGCCGATTCCCACCTTGCACGTGATGTAGTTCCTGTCTCTCTCCTTAAGGCCGCGCAAACCCAGCCATATCCCGATTCCGGTAAGCGCCATGGTCCCCAGTCCCACAAATCCTATGAGCATACCGACCTCTCCCTTCTCCCGAAAAGAGATAGACACCATTAAAAACAACAGAAGAAGAACCACAAAAGCATAACCGCAGGAATAGATCCCTTTCCTCGCATGGCGAGGCTTCGCCTGTCCATACTTCGTGATTCTCTTCCTCTGCTTCTCTCTGGCTTTCGCCAGCGCCTTTGCCCTATCTTCTTCTGTTACGATCTTTCTTCCTATTAACATATCTTCTCCTTACTGCGGCGCAGATTACGAATATGACATAACCCGCAAGCCCTCCTATGGTATTCAAAAGCAGATCGTCCACATCGAAGCTGCCCACCTTCGTGATCAACTGAAAAGTCTCTACACAGAGACTAAGCCCGAAACTATAGAAGACCGTCGTGAAAAAACTCCTGTATCGGCTTGCCATCGGCATAAAGAAACCAAACGGCATAAAAATGATCACATTTCCAAACAGATTCGTAAACATGGCAAACATGCCGACCTGGTCCCTGTAATTCCAGAATCTCTTGATCTCCCTGAAAAGCACAAGGTTATAACGGTACTCCTCCATCTCGCCTGTCCGCCCATACCAGTCAGAAAATAATAGAAAATATATAATAAACGCAATATACAATACAAATAATATCTTTCCTAAAAACCGGATTCTCTTATATCCTTTCAAATTCAAACAGCAGGATCCTTTCTAAAACGTAAGTCCTTTTTTCCATTTTAGCAGACGCGCTCCGCTCACGATCGTAATAATGCCGGCTGTGATTCCCACGATCGTCACGACAACACCTACCGCAATACTTGCGATCCCGGCAAAATTCATCGCCTTATAGATCTTTTCATTCATACAAGCCTTCCTCCTATACACCGTACTGTTTATAATATGCGTCAATTGCAGCTTTTAATGTATCATCAATAATAATTCTTCCCCGGCACTCCCTGTTATAAAGATATTCTACCACCTCGTCCATGGTCACAATCGCATTCGCCCCGAATCCATACAAATCCTTGATCTCATCTAACGCGCATTTCTTCCCGCCTTTGCCGACCTCCATGCGGTTCAGCGATACCATAAGCCCCTTCACTTCCACGTCTGCCTGGGCCTTGATAATCGGGAAGGTCTCTTCGATGGATTTGCCGGAGGTCGTCACATCCTCAATGATCACTACTCTGTCTCCATCCTTAAGCTTACTTCCCAGGAGGATCCCCGTATCACCGTGATCCTTCACTTCCTTGCGGTTCGAACAGTACCGGATATCCTTCCCATATAATTCGCTGATCGCCATCGCCGCCGCAACCGAAAGCGGGATTCCCTTATAGGCCGGCCCGAACAGTATGTCAAAATCAAGACCGTAGTTATCGTGGATCGCTCTCGCGTAGTATTCTCCGAGCCTGCGAAGCTGGGTTCCCGTCACATAGGCGCCTGCATTCATGAAGAACGGCGACTTCCTCCCGCTCTTCAATGTAAATTCTCCGAATTTCAAGACATCAGATTCTACCATGAACTCGATAAATTCCTGCTTATATAATTCCATCCTTCTAAACCTCCCATATCTACAGACTTTATTCTATCATAACTCAAATCTATTTTCAATTTATTCCTGCGTGCACCGCGCCGACCAATTCCCGGACGTCATTCATCCGATTCTGCCTTAAGTATTCTTCTATCCCCTCGATGATCTCCATCGTCACCGCCGGATTATGGAAATTCGCCGTTCCCACCGATACGGCGCTGGCCCCCGCGAGCATCATCTCGATCGCATCCTCAGCACTGGCAATCCCCCCCATACCGATGATCGGAACCTTCACAGCCTGGGACGCCTGATATACCATCCGCACGGCGATTGGGTGAATGGCTGGACCGGAGACGCCTCCCGTCTGGTTCGCCAGAGCAAAAGTCCGCCGATGGATATCGATCTTCATCCCCGTCAGCGTGTTGATCAGAGATACCGCGTCGGCTCCTCCTGCCTCTACAGCCTTCGCCATCTCGGCAATATCCGTCACATTGGGACTGAGTTTCATGATCACCGGCTGTTTCGCGTACTTTTTGACTTCCTTGGTAATATCCTCCGCTGACTTAGGACTCTGTCCGAACGCGATACCCCCTTCTTTTACATTAGGGCAGGAAATATTGATCTCCAGCATATCTACAGCTTCATCCGCAAGCCGTTCTGCAACCTCGCAGTAATCCTCAGCGGATTTCCCGCAGACGTTGACAATAATCTTCGTATCATACTGTCTTAAGAAGGGAATGTCTCTCTCACAGAATAGATCGATCCCCGGATTCTGCAGTCCGATGGCATTCATCATCCCTCCATAGACTTCCGCGACCCGGGGTGTAGGATTCCCCGGCCACGGAACATTGGCAACTCCCTTCGTAGTCACCGCTCCAAGTCTGTTAAGATCTATAAACTCCGCGAACTCCGCACCGGAACCAAATGTACCGGACGCTACCGTCACCGGATTCTTCCATTCTACTCCCGCAATATTAACCTTCATATTCATCAGATCTCCACCTCCGTCGACAGGAATACCGGACCGTCCTTGCAGATCCGTCTGTTATGCACATTGCTGTGGCTGTCCCGCTCCTTCGTCTGACAGACACATCCAAGACAGGCGCCGATCCCGCACGCCATCCTCTCCTCCAGAGATATATAGCATACAATGTTATTTCTACCAGCATATTCCTTGACCGCGCGCAGCATAGGCCCAGGCCCGCAGGCATAGATAATATCCGCGGCAAGCGCATGTCCGGCAATGGCATCCAGTACATTCCCCTTCGTCCCCACACTGCCGTCCTCCGTGGAAATGTAGACTTCACCGTTCCTCTCAAATTCCTCTCTAAGGAACGTATGGGCATCACGGTACCCGACAACGATCTGCTTCTTATCACATTCCAATTCTTTGGAAAGCTCCAGGATCGGAGGCACGCCGATACCGCCGCCGATCAGGAACGCCTTCTTCCCCGCGGCTTTCTCCATGGGAAACCCATTCCCCAGCGGCCCGATGATCGGAATCGAATCTCCGGCGCTCAGTTTGGAGAATTGCTCCGTACCTGTCTTCTCACCTGTCACACGGTATACCACACGCAGCGCCGCACCCGCCTTATCAATCTCACAAATACTGATGGGCCTTGGAAGCAGCTTGCCCGAGTCCATGGTATACATAGATATAAACTGGCCCGGAACCGCATCCGGCGCAGACTCCGCCTGGATCCACATACTGTATATCCCGTCCGCAAGCTGCTCCTGCGATACCACAACCGCTAACTCTTTCCTTCTCTTCTTCATTACATTTCTCCTAGTCATAATGTATTGTTCAACGCTTCTCTGATATCCGCAGCCATATCCTCTACCGCAGCCCTTGAGGCTTCCCCGAACGCTTCTTCGCCGTATTTTGCGTATTTCTCCTGTCTGTACGCAGCAATGATCCCGCGGGAGGAATTCACGATAGCGCCAAGGCCGTCCTCATTAAAGAAATGCACCAGATCCTTGCCTTTTCCTCCCTGTGCGCCGTATCCTGGCACCAGTATATATGCCTTGGGCATGATCTTCCTTAAGACCTTCCCCATCTCCGGATAGGTAGCGCCCACAACCGCTCCCACATAGCTGTATTCCTCGCCCATCAGGCTTTCTCCCCAGGCAGCCACCTTCTCGCCTACCAGTTCATACAGAGGCTTGCCGTCCACCAGCCGATCCTGGAATTCGCCGCTTGAGGGATTCGAGGTCTTGACCAGTACGAAGATCCCCTTCTTCTCCTCCTTACATACCTTGAGAAATGGGTTCACCCCATCTGACCCCAGATACGGGTTCACCGTCGCGAAATCCTCATCAAAAGGCGCGAAAGATCTGCTTCCCACCTTAACATGCCCCAGATGCCCCACCGCATATGCCGCCGAGGTAGAGCCGATGTCTCCTCTCTTCACATCGCCGATCACCACCAGCCCTTTCTCCCTGCAGTAGTCCACCGTCTTCTTGAAAGCCATAAGCCCCGGAATCCCGAACTGCTCATACATGGCGATCTGCGGCTTCACCGCCGGGATCAGATCGTAAGTCTGATCCACGATCTCCCTGTTAAACTGCCATATCGCCTCCGCCGCCCCCTCCAAGGTCTCGCCGTACTCTTCAAACGCTTTCTTCTGTATGTGCCCCGGCACATAATCCAGCATCGGATCAAGCCCTACGACGATGGGCGCTCCTGTCTTCTTAATATTCGCTGTCAACTGATTGATCATCTGCTTTATCTCCTTTCATACACAACCCTGCCGTCCACCAGAGTATATACCGTCTCTCCAGTCACCTCATATCCGTCAAACGGCGTGTTCTTCCCCTTCGACACAAATGTATTCTTATCGATCTTATAAGTCCTTCTCGGATCGAAGATCGTAATATCCGCAGTCTTCCCCTCTGAGATACTGCCCTTGTCCTCAAGCCCCAGGATCTTCGCCGGATTATAGCTCATCTTCTCTGCCATATCCATCACAGTCAGTACGCCCGTCTTCACAAGAGAAGTATAGGTAAGCGCGGCGGAAGTCTCAAGCCCTACGATCCCAAACGCCGCATCTTTCATAGACTTGTCCTTCTCTTCGCCGGCATGGGGGGCATGATCCGTAGCGATCACATCCATCACCCCGTCTTTCAGGCCCTGCCTGAGAGCCTCCACATCCGCCCGGCTCCGAAGCGGCGGATTCATCTTATAATTGCCGTCGTCTTCCCTGATATCATCCGAGCTCAGGATAAAATGATGCGGGCATACCTCCCCGGTCACCGGAAGTCCTTCCTCCTTCGCCATCCGAAGAAGCTTCACACTGTCTGCCGTGGAGCAGTGGCACAGGTGGAGCCTCACCCCAGTCTCCTTCGCAAGCAGGATATCTCTCGCGACGATCACATCCTCCACGGCATTCGTGATTCCCCGAAGCTCCAGCCGCTCGGCGTTCTCATCCGCATTCATAACTCCTCCTTCTACCATCGTCTGGTCTTCGCAGTGGGCAAATACCGATATCTTGCACTCCTTCGCCGTCTTCATCCCCTGTCTGTAGAGCGAAGCGTTCATAACAGACTTGCCGTCCTCGCTGACGGCATGGCAGCCTGCCTCAGCCATCCCCCGGATATCTGCCAGTTCCTTCCCTTCCTGCCCCTTCGTAACGGCCCCAAGCTGGATCACGTGAGTTAGGGATTCTTCCTTCGCACGTTCATGAACCCTTAGAACCTTCTCCTTGTCATCTGTGACCGGCTTTGTGTTCGGCATGGCGCACACAGTCGTTACCCCGCCCTTCACTGCCGCTCTTCCTCCGGTCTCCAGAGTCTCCTTGTATTCCAGCCCGGGATCCCGGAAATGAACATGGAGGTCGATCAATCCCGGCAATACATAACAATGCTTCGCGTCGATCACCCGGTCAGCCTGCCTGTCAATGTGCTCTGCAACCTTGCAGATCTTATCTTCCTCAATGTACACATCCGATATCCCGTCTTTTCCGGTAAGCGGATCTACTACATGTCCGTTCTGAATCAGAATTGTCATATACACCCCATCCTTTCTAGTTTCACTATATTCTATCATACCAAATACAAAAAGGGAATGCCTAATGCATTCCCTTCTGAATCAATTCATTCTACCCGATCTTCTCTTTCAATACTTCCAATGCCTGATCCAACTGATTATCAGCCTCAGGATCTTCTTCGTTCTTCTCGTACTCGATCTCCACATCCGGGGTGATACCTTTGCCGTTGATATTCCTCCCCTTCGGGGTGAAATACTCCGCGATCGTAAGCTTCACACAGGTTCCGTCCTTCAAGTCGAATATCTGCTGTACGACGCCCTTGCCATAGGACTGTGTCCCCACGATCGTACCAATCCCGTAGTCCTGGATCGCTCCCGCATAGATCTCCGATGCACTGGCGCTGTTGCCGTTCATCAGGACTGTCAGCGGCAATTCGAACCGGCGCCCGGCGTCAGATTTCGTCTCCTGCCTGTTGCCGTCCTTATCCTCCGTGTAGACGATCAGCCCTTCCGGAAGCATAAGATCCAGCATCTCGCAGACCGTGCTTAAATTGCCGCCCGGATTATTCCGAAGATCCACGACCAGACCCTTCATGCCCTGATTCTTAAGGTCCTCCAGCGCCTGCTCATACTGCTCATAGGTCACCAGGTCGAATTCCGAGACCGCCACATAGCCGATTTGATTCTCCAGCATCTCATACTTTATCGTCTGCGCCTGGATCGTATTTCTCACCGCCGTCACCGTGACCTCTTTCCTGTCGTCGCCGCGGTATACCGTCAGTTGAACTTCCGTCCCCTTCTCTCCCTTGATATGGGATACCACTTCTGTCAGATCCTTGCCTGTCACTTCCAGATCTCCGACCTTATAAAGGATATCGTCGTCCTGCAGACCAGCCTCCATAGCAGGGGACCCCTCATAGATCTGCACCAGCGTTACGATCCCCGTCTTGACATCCTGGCTCAGCACCGCGCCGATTCCGTCATACTCTCCTTCCGTGGTCTCCACGAGCATTCTCGTCTCCTCTTCGTCATAGTAGACAGAGTAGGGATCTGACAGCCCGCTTATGAATCCCTTATAGATTCCTTCTTCAAGCTCCTCTTCGTCTACTTCGCCAAGATAGTTCTTATCGATCAGCCCTTTCAATACAGACATCTTCTTATCCGTGTCTGCAGAATGCCTCCCTGTGCCGGCAACGAAACTTCCTGCCCGCAATCCGCAGGATACAAGCCCTACGATCAATAATACAGCAAGGGCGCCGCAAAGCGCCCCTTTTATAAAACTCTTCTTATCCTTCATTCGACCTCTACCTTCATATATCTTCTCTTTGCCCGCACAGCATGGGCTTGAACTACAGATAGTTACGCGGATTCGTCGGCGTCCCGTTAAGCATAACCTGGAAATGCAGATGCGGACCGGATGAATTGCCTGTTGAACCTACCGCACCGATATTCTGCCCCTTGCTTACTGTCTGTCCCGCGCTGACATACATGGAATTGCAGTGCATGTAATATGTCTGCAGGCCATTGCCGTGGTTGATTACGATCAGATTACCCGCGTTGCCGCTATAACTTGCGGAAGTGACCGTCCCTGATGCCGCCGCATAGATCGGAGTCCCCGTTCCGGCCGCAAAATCCATTCCCTTGTGGTTGGTACTCGCACCCGGGATCGGCTGTGCGCGCCATCCGAACTCGCTGGATATATAAGTGTATCCCGGACAAGGATGGGTGAACATACCATTGCCCGATACCACGGATGCCCCGGCAGAACCGCCGCCGCTCCCGCTGGAATTACGTGCCGCAGCCGCTGCCGCAGCTGCCGCCTCTTTCTGCTTGCGCTCTGCCTCTGCCGCCGCTTCCTTCAGCTTCTTTAACTTCTCCTGCGTAGCGCCGATATCGTCACTGAGCTGTGCGATCTCATCTGCTTTGTTCTCCACAAGGTCATTCAACTCACCCTGCTTCGCAATCAGGTCATTCTGCATGACCTCGAGTTCTTCATACTCCTTCTTAAGAAGCGCTTCCTGCTCTTCTACGTCCTTGACGATCCTCTGGAACTCCACCAGCATATCCCGGTCATATTCAGATATCGTCGAAATGTACTCCGCATTGTTCAGAAATTCACTGATTGTCTTGGACTCGCACAGAATCTCTATAAACTGTGCATTCCCGTTCTCATACATGTACTTGATTCTCTTCTTCATGCTTTCGTACTGGTCATTCTCGTCGACCCTCGCCTGTATCAGTTCTTCTTCTTTCGCACTGATCTGGGTCTCCTTCTCGTCGATCTTCGCCTTCGTCTCCTCCATCTCGGCGACGATCGCACTGAGCTGTCCCTCTAAGGCACTCTTCTCCTCTTCTGCGGCCTCCTTCTTCCTCTCAAGCTCTTCCGCCTCCTTCTCAGTCTCACTGATCTCCGAAGCGCTTGCCTGTGAGGCAAGACCAAGACAAAGTACCAATATCAGCAGCAGACTGACTGCCTTCCTTCTTAATATCATATGTCCCCTCCATATTATTTATAACTGATCTGACCCGTAATCTGTTACCAAATTATACCTGAATTATACCTTCAGATGCTTACGGATCGTGAAGAAACTTCCAATAAAACCAATTCCTACTCCAAGCGCGATCCCGACCGGAAGAAGCGTCTTATAGACATCAAATACCGGAAGGAAATCTATGATATTGTTCAAAAGGCTGAACTTGGTCATTATATAAGAAACAGCCTTATCATACATAAAATACAGCATCACCAACGGAATCAGCGCTCCGATTACACCGATCATCAGACCCTCTATCACGAAAGGCGCCCGGACGAAACCATCCTTCGCCCCTATGTATTTCATGATCGCAATCTCCTCACGCCTTACCGTGATACCCATGGTTACCGTATTGCTGATCAGGAATACGGATACCGCGAGCAAGATCGCAATGATCGTAACCGACACATATCCCACCAGCTTATTCACACTGGTCAGAGTCTTAGCCACAACATCAGAACGGTTCACCTTCCTGACTCCCGAAAGCCCCTTCGCGAATTCAACGATATCCTTCTGCCTGGAAACATCTGACAGATACACCTCGAAGTTATCGGAATTCCCCAGCGGATTGTCTGTCTTGAATCCATCCGCAAGATCTCCCGCCTCTCCGAAATAATCATCCTTGAATCTCTCCCATGCCACCTCGGCGCTGACGTATTTGACTTCAAGGACGCCTTCCGCATCCGCAAGCTGCTCCCCGATCTTGTCCTTTGCAGCCTGCGTGGTTCCCTCGTCGAAGAGCACGGTAATCGCAACGCCCTCCTCAGCCTTCTCTACTATGTAATTAAAGTTCACTACAATGGAGTAGAACAGGCCAAACAGGAAGATACAGGCTGACATCGTCGCTATAGACGCCACGGAGAACATCTTATTTCTCCCTATGTTCTTAACCCCTTGCTTCATCGAATATCCGAATGTACTAATTCTCATTTTTATACCCACCTTTTTTCTCGTCGCTTACGATGACACCCTTTTTCATCGTAACGACCCGCTTCTTCATCGCATTTACAATCTCCTGGTTATGCGTAACAACCAGTACGGTCGTTCCTCTGTCGTTCGCCTCTTCAAGAAGCTTCATAATCTCCCATGAATTTGTCGGGTCCAGATTACCGGTCGGCTCATCCGCAAGCAGGATCGCAGGCTCATTCACAATAGCCCTGGCAATAGCGACTCTCTGCTGTTCACCGCCTGACAATTCCTTCGGAAATGATTTATACTTCTGAGCCAGACCCACAAGCGACAGCGCCGCAGGGACCTTCTTCTTGATGATCCTGGTAGGCGTCTCTGTAACACGCTGGGCAAACGCTATATTATCATAGATATTCCGGTCCTTAAGCAGACGGAAATCCTGGAACACGACCCCGATCCCTCTCCTGTACATAGGAATCTTACGCCGCTTCATCCGGTTCAAATTCTGACCGTTCACAATAATGGTCCCCGATGTAGGCGCAAGCTCTTTCATAATAAGATGGATCAATGTAGACTTACCCGATCCGCTGTCGCCCACGATGAACACGAATTCACCCTGCTCGACCTTGAGATTCACGCCGTTTAACGCAGCAATCCCTTTAGAGTATTCTTTTGTCACTTCTTTTAATTCGATCATACTTTCCTCCTGATTATTACTATGCATTCCCGAAAGATACTGAAAACACATTAATACTCCATTGATTCCATATACTTCATATACTTTACAACCATAAGGGCAATCTTAAAAGTAATGGCATCCTCAAACACTCGAAGATCCAGGCCGGTACTCTTCTGCAGCTTATCCAGACGGTATACCAGCGTATTACGATGGATATATAGCTGTCTGGACGTCTCTGATACATTCAGATTATTCTCGAAGAACTTGTTGATCGTCGTCAGGGTCTCTTCGTCGAAATCATCCGGCGACTTCCCCTCGAAGATCTCACGGATGAACATCTTACACAGCGGGATCGGAAGCTGATAGATCAACCGCCCGATACCCAGGGCGCTGTACGCGATCACATTCTTGTCCCCAAAGAAGATCTTACCCACATCCAGGGCAAGCTTCGCCTCTTTGTAGGACTTGGACACCTCCTTGATATCGTTGACGATCGTTCCGTATGCTATCAGGACATCTTCTTCCCCATCTTCTACAAGCAAGGCATAGATACTCTGGGCCGTCTTCTCTAACTCCGCATGACCGTCACTGGGTTCTAACTCCTTCACTATGATGATATTCTTCTCATCGACCGCCGTCACAAAGTCCTTCGCGCGGTTACCCAGAAGATTACGCACATTATCAAGAGCATTGCTGTCCTTCTCATGCTTTGTCTCAATAATATATATAATACGTCTTACCTCTGTGTCAATATGTAATTTCTTGGCACGGTTATATATATCTACCAAAAGTAGATTATCAAGCAGAAGATTCTTAATAAAATTATCCTTATCAAACCTCTCTTTGTATGCGATCAGAAGATTCTGGATCTGAAACGAGGCAATCTTCCCTACCATGTATACATCATCGCTGCCGCCGTTGGCAAGAAGCACATACTCCAGCTGATGCTCGTCAAAGATCTTAAAGAACTGATATCCCTGTACCACCTGACTGTCGGCAGGGGAGTCGACAAAAGAGACTACCTCTTCTTCATAATCCGCCTGCTCTGAAAATGTACTCGCAAGAGACTTGCCATCCGTATCCATAACACAGAAATCGATCCGCGTAATTCCTTTCAAGCCTTCAATCGTATTCTGAAGTATTTGATTAGATATCATATTCTATATCCTCCCCTCATTTCAATATGCATAATTCACAACAAAAAAAGGGACTGTCTGGTTAAAATGCATACCGCTAGACTCTATATTAATATATATAGACAAAAAAATAAAGAGGAAATCATACTTTTTTGTTGATTTCCTCAATTTTTAAGAATTTCATTTGATTTACAGCCATGTACATAGTGACGAAAAATCATCTGCGCTTGCTCTTCTCAATCTCTTTTTTAAAAATATGCCGGACAAAAAACTGGGCGATCCTTCCCTGTCCCGCGCCGTTCTTCCCTACCGGTATGTTCTCTTTCCCAAGGCCGAGCCACAGCCGGGCATCCAGAAGGCTCTTGTTCTTCAAGATAAATTCTTCTTGCAGCGGAGACGCCAGCGCCGCGAGGATACAATCCACTTCCCCGCCGTTGATATCATTCACCAACATATCGTCCGCCCGGTTACTGGCAGATACCTTCGCAAGCCCTACGACCTGCAGCCCGTAATAATTCTTCTGCAGATAATCGAAGATCGCCTGACCCTCAGCCTCGGATTCTACCAGAAGATAGATCCTCTTGTGGTTCTTATGCAGATACCTCATGAACATCTTAAGAAAGACACGGCCTTCCGTCTCCTGAAGGTGCTTCCTATCCGTGATATCCGCCGCTTCCAGGATCGTCTTATCTCCCGCCAGGATCAGATCAAATCTGCATATATCTTCCTTGAGCTGCTGCATACTGTCCATCTGCATCAGTCCGCCCACCGTTGCCATCTCTACGATATTCACCGGTTCCGTTCCCATGTATTCCATGGTCTTCTTCATAGCTTCTTTTGCTGAACAATTATCTATATCAATATCCAAAACGCTAATCTTACTGTCCATATCCTCACCCGTAAATGAATTTTCCAGTTTTTCGATTATAGCAAATGGACCTTTTCTTTTCAACCTTTATCGTTAAATGTTCATACTAATTAATATTCGTAATAATTTCGTTACTTTTAATGTGCATCCGGACATTGACTCAGTTCTTTCTTCTTCTTTGTCATCAGCCCTCCGATCCTCCCGGTTTCCTTTGAAGAGAGGGATCTCCATCCTTCCTCCATCACCTTGTCAAGAAGGCCTAATTCTTCAGCAATCTCGTATTTTAATTTTTCTTCCTGTGTCAGCTCGTCAAGCCGGATCGGCTTATTCTTTTTACCTGCCATGGATATTCCCCTTTCACTCTTTTAGAACCGCAGGACGATATCCCATATACGGTTCTTTCACTAAGTATTAACAGGAGTGAAGGGGAATATACATCTTAATCTAATATCTGCCCGGCGCGTCCGGAATGATGATAGCCGCAACGATATAGACGAAGATCCCGGTTCCGGTAAAACCGAAGATCGCCAGCACCAGCCTGATCAATGTCGCGTCTATGTTAAAATATTCTGCTATGCCTCCGCATACTCCGCAGATCATACGGTTTTCTCTTGAACGATATAATTTCCTTGGTTCCATATATTTCTCCTCCTACTCAAATTCTATGATCACAGAACCTACGCCGCCTTCAATCTTGATCTCTTTAGCTGCGCCGTTATCAATGCTCTGCTCTCTCCCAAGTCCTGAATAACTGCTGTCTCCGCAGATGATCTCCCCGATACCGCATTCGATATCATAGTTGTATTCTTCCTCCTGACCGGACGCGGTATACGTGATACTTCCCACTCCGCACTTCAGATCTGCCTGGCTTCTGACGTCTCCTCTGGCCTCGACCGTCCCTGCGCCGCAGTTAAACTCTGCTTCGTCCGCCAGAAAATCGTCTACGATCGCCTCTCCGGCTCCCACCTCTACCGCCAGGTCCTTCGTGTAGATGTTCTCGATATACAACGTTCCTGCACCCAGACTTAAGGATATTTCCTTGAATGTCGTCTCTCTGGGGAGCGTAACCGTGATCGTCCCTCTGCCTACATTATTCACACCGTATATTTTCTTCTTGCTGGTAAGCTTAAGCTCACTGCCTTCCTGATAGCACCGAAATCCTAACTTCTGGCTTAAGTTATCCGTGTCCACCCGGATCTCGCTGCCTTCTCCTTCCTGGAACCTTACTTGCCCGGCAAAGATCTCCATATCGATCTCTGTCACTTTGTCAAAAGTCTTATGGATATTCTCTGCGGTCCGCCCGGAATCCTCCTTACTGCTCCCCCATCCGTTGTTATGCCATCCGATCCCGTACGGGAAACGGTCATGTATCATACCTGTTGTAACCCCCATTCCAAATGCAATCGCGCAGCATACCAGGCCAAGCGCCAGAGCTGAGCCGCACACGATCCAGAATATCTTCCATCCTCTTCTCATCTACACCACCGCCCTTCTCTGAAACGGCCGGCTTACGATCCACACGAATCCTCTGCATATCCCCGGAAGGACGATCATACATACCCTTACGCTTGCCACAGTAAGCACTACGCCCACAACGGTAAGGATCAGCCCCGTTCCGATCAGCGCCAGACCGACCGCGATCTCCGGCGCCAGACTCACCAGCCCCGCTATGAATACACACACACCTGCGAACGCGATCGCAACCGACGCAATCACCAGCGTGAAGAACAATACCAAGATCGTGAATCCCACAGCGGCTATCGTAATCAGAATTGCGGCCGCAACCGGAATACCGACCGGAATCGCCACGAGAACAAGCATGATGATCAGAAAGATCTTAAGCGCGCCGTTCGTCCTTGGCGGCGTCTGTTCGCCGCTTCTCTCATAGCCATATCCATGGTAGTCATATTCTCTCCGGCTCTGCTCTGTGTTCCGGTATCCATACCCTTCCGACTTCTGTCCGCTCTCCTTGTATTCTCTTCCGACAGGCACATCCTTATTCTCGAATCTTGAATCCGTATATCCCTTCTCGGTGAATTCTCCATGTTCCTTGGAGGCACCTCCAAGATCCGCCTTAATCGTTGCCGCCACCTGCGCAGGATCGCCAAGCTCAGCGATTACCTGCTGCTCATTCTCTTCCCCTGCATCATCAAAATAATCATTATAAAACTTCATTGCATCTCTTCGTTCCTCTGCCGGAACATCCTGTAACAATGCGGCTAATTCTGTCATAAATTCTATGCGGTTCATACAGCCACTCCTCCCTTAAACAATTCATTGATCTTAATCGAATAGCTCTTCCATTCCCTCCGGTACAGATCCAACTGCGCCATGCCTCTTGCCGTCACCTTATAATAACGCCGGTTCCGTCCGTCGATCTGCCTGTCGTACACTTCCAGGCATTCATCCTTCTGAAGCCTTCTCAGCACTGGATACAGGGTGGATTCAGATACTTCTATGGTCGTCCTGACATCCTGAGTGATCTTATATCCATAGGTTCCTTCTTTCTCTCGGGATACGACCGCTAAGACGATAGCATCAAGGAGAGCCGCTCCGGTGTTAAATACCATATACTCACTCCTTTACTTGGAATATAATAATATCTATTCATACAATATTATTTTTATGTTCATATTATATGTTGTATAATATGATTTGTCAACCTATATTATAAATTTTTTTCAACTACACGGCTGCAAGGCAAAGAAATAAGACACAGCGCAGGTAATGTCAATCTCTTGTCAAGCAAGGTCTGTACTGCTATAATAAAAATGCTGTTTCAGGATAACAGTTCAGGTATTCAAATATTTATACTTCGGGAGGAATACAAGATATGAACCAACAAAAGAAAAGTCTGCTGTCCGTACATATCGCCGTACTCGGATTCGGCTTATCAGGTTTGTTCGCAAAACTGGTCGGACAGCCGGCGATCGTGATCGCCTGGGGAAGAGTCGTCTTCTCTTCCATATTTTTATTCATATTATTAAAGGCACGGAGACAGTCCATAACATTAAACTGCCGGAGAGATTATCTTCTCCTTGCATCGGCAGGGATCCTCCTAGCGATCCACTGGACAACCTTCATGCAGTCCATACAGGTTGCGACCGTGGCGGTGGGAACCTTGACCTTCTCGACCTATCCGCTGTTTGTCACCTTTTTGGAGCCTTATTTTTATCATGAGAAATTACAGAAAACAGATGTGGTCTGCGCACTTATCATGCTGGCAGGAGTAATGCTGATCGTGCCGGAGTTCCATCTTGACAACTCCATGACGCAGGGCGTGATCTGGGGAATGATCGGAAGCCTGTCATATGCGCTGCTGTCCCTGATGAACCGGAGATTCTCAGGCAAATATCCCGGGACGCTGGTATCGCTATACGAGCAGGGAACCGCCGCCCTCGTGCTGTTCCCTGCGCTTTTTATCCTCCTTCCCGCGTTCACCGCAAGAGACATCGCAGGACTTCTGATCCTTGGTATCGCATTCACCGCGGGATCTCACTCCTTATTCATCAGCGGTCTTAAGCACGTGAAAGTACAGACTGCAGGAATCATATCCAGTCTGGAATCCGTATACGGGATCCTGGCGGCGCTTGTGGTCCTTAAGGAAGTCCCCGGCCTAAGAGAGCTTATCGGCGGCGTGATCATCATGGGAGTAGTCTTCTACTCTACCCTGGCTTCCGCCGGCGAACAGCACACCTCCGACTGACGGCAGCATGATTCCGTCCATCATGCGCCGTTATCACGTTATCATAAAAAGCGGAGCATCACGGCCGCCGCGCACTGCGCCGCCAGGATCACCGGAAGCCCCACACTGAACTTCGGATGGCGCGTCTTATGCCGGAATACCTTCATTCCGGCATATGCGCCTACGCTTCCTCCAAGCAATGCAGCCGCGATCAGCGTCTTCTCCGGCACTCTCCACTGGCGGTGCACCGCGCACCATTTATCATATCCAAATATCCCAAAACCAACGGCATTTATCACGGCTAGATACATTCCTCCAATACTCATTCTTACACCTCTACCTCCTGTCCGATCGTAAATGAATAGATGATCTTCTCCTTTATCTTCTTCTCTGTCATCTGTTCCAACGCCTTTCCATAATAATCAAGCTGGGCATGATATTTCTCCGCCAGTTCTTCTGCCCGGAAGACCTTATCCGTCTTGTAATCCAGCACCACAAGACCGTCCTCCTCTTCAAAATACACGTCGATGATCCCCTGTACCAGGATCAGCTCTCCCTCCTGTTCCTCAGGATAGATCTCCCTTGCATCCACGCCAAGGACAAAGGGCTGCTCCTTCCATAGCTTCCCCTTCTTCGCCGCCTCCTTCATCCTTTGGCCTGCAGAGCTCTTAAGAAAGCGAAGGATATCCTCTGTCCGGATACAGTCCGCCATCTCCCGGCTCATCTTTCCTGCTTCTTTGAATGCCTCTGCCGCGGCGCTCAGATCATCCGCGTCATATTCCAGAGAGAAGTCAAGAAGCTCCATCAGCCTGTGGTACGCTGTACCTCTTGAGGCGCCGGTAAGCTCTTCCTCTTCCTGCAGGAATCTCGGGATCAGCGGCACTACATCCGGCTCCTCGTAAGGCGTCTCACCGTTTTCCAAGGATTCCTCCCCTAAGGATTCCAATAAATAGATCCGTTTCTTAAGCTCAGACACCGTAAACTTAAGCTTCTGATTCCTGCTGTCCTCATAAGGGTAACGATAGGCAAACTGCCTTTCGATACTCTGATTCATCTCCGTATCATAGACTCTGTCCGAATCCCAATTTTCCAGAGCCGCCCGGTGAAGCCTGCCTGCCGTCTCCTCCGTCACCTCTTCCCGCACGATATCCTCGAAAGTCAGAACTTTCCTTACGATCGGTACGTCTTCCTTCACCCTCATAAGCGCAGGAAGAATCCAGTCCCAGTATGTGACCGCTTTACTCAGCCGCCCAAATGACAGCGCTTCCTCCTTGCGGTTCCTTACCATCTCATATCCGGCCCATTTTTTCTCCAGATTCGATATGGTCCCTGTAATGATCAATTTCTCCTTCGCCCTGGTAAATGCTACATACAGCACCCGCAGCTCTTCCCCAAGACTGTCCAGCACCTCTTCCTTCTGCATGGCTTTCTTGATAATACTGGGACTCTTGGTTCTCTTCTCAATATCAATGGCATCCAGCCCCGCTCCCATCCTGGAGTGGAGGATGACGCTGCTTCTCGCATCCTGCATATTGAAGCGTTTCCCCATTCCCGAAGCGAATACAACCGGGAATTCCAGTCCTTTGCTCTTGTGGATGGTCATGATGCGCACGGTATCCGACTGCTCATCCTCTATGCTTGCCTCTCCGTAGTCCACATTATACTTCTGAAGCTGCTCGATATAGCGCACGAAATGAAACAGCCCCTTATAGCTGGCCGCCTCGAAACTCCTCGCTTTCTCCACCAGCATATCCAGGTTCGCCTTCCTCTGCCGGCCGCCCGGCATGGCGGCAGTCAGGTCCCCGTATCCCGTCTCTTCCAAGATCTTCCACAGAAGCTCGTGCATCGGCGTATAGGGAACGATCCTCCGAAACCTGTCTATCTGTCCCAGACAAGCTTCCAATTTCCCCCGGACCGCCGGATCCTTCCCCTCTGCGCGGTAGCTTAAAACAGCCTGACAGAAGGGAAGCCCCCTGTACTCTGCCCTGATCACCGCCAGCTCTTCTTCCGTCAATCCGCCAAAGGATGAGGCCAGTACCGCTGCCAACGGGATATCCTGCCTTTGGTTATCAAGAACCCGCAGATAGTCAAGCAGCACCCCGATCTCCTGTGTCGCAAAATATCCTTCCCGCGTTCCCGCGTAAGCCGGAATTCCTTCCCGGTTCAGCACCTCGGTAAATAGATCGGCGAAGCCTTCCACACTCCTTGTGAGGATCACGATATCCGAATAGCGGACCGGCCGGAACTCTCCCGTCTTCTTGTCGATCACCTGATGATGCGACCTAAGTTCCCGGATCCGGGCAGCGATCGCCCTGGCTTCCAATTCCCGTTCGCCGATCCCTCCGGAAGTCTTCCCTCCCTCCGGATTCCGGGCGGCTTCCTCCTGCTCATTCACATCGCTGTCAATGATCAGCACCTCCGTCTCAAGATTCTCACCTTCTTTATAATCCGCTCCCACGTACAGCGCCGCCTGGTCGTCATAGGCGATCCCGCCAAGCTCACGGGTCATGATCTGCCGGAAGATATGATTCACACTGTCAAGAACCTCCCGTCTGCTGCGGAAGTTCTTATGCAGGTCAATACGCTGTTCTGCCGGCGCAGCCTTCTCAGACTCCAAGGCGCCGGAACCGGTCTCATCTCCCGGTTTATCTTCCTCCGGCAGCGCATATGTATGAAACTTCTCCATGAAAAGCTCCGGCCTTGACAGGCGGAACCGGTAGATACTCTGCTTCACATCCCCCACCATGAAGATATTATAGCGCCCCTTAGATACCGTAGAGATACTGGTAAGGATCGTCTCTTGTATCAGGTTGCTGTCCTGGTATTCATCGATCATGATCTCCTGAAACTGTTCCTGGTATTCCTTCGCCGCCGCAGACGGTACAAAGCCTTCCCCGTCTTCGCCTCTTTCTGTCAGGATCCTGAGCGCATACTGCTCCATATCGGAGAAATCTATCATATTCCGGGCGCGCTTCTTCTCCTCGAATCTCTGTGAGAACGCCTGCACCAATCCGGCAAGCTCTTCCATCGCCGGACGGCACGCCTGGATATCCAGAAGCATCCCTTCCGCATCCTGATAGAAATACTGCTCCGCCAGATCTTTCACGATCCCCTTCACTTCATCCCGTATTGCCTTAACCCCGGCCACTTTCTCCTCCGATACCGTCTTATCCCGGTTTGCCGCAAGCCGCACCCAGGAAATCTTAGCCGCCGCCCTGCACATTTCCTCAAAATCACTGACAGATATCAGCTTCTCTATAATCTGCTGATCCTTAAAGAGCGCCGTTTCATAAACCGCAGGTCCGTCCGCTTCCTGACAGAGGGCGATCCCGGCCTCTATAAGCTCTGCCGCTTCCTTAAGATATCCCGCCGTGTTCTTCATGATCAGCCGTATAGAATCGCTTGCCTTAAGCTCTTCAAGCGTATCGATCTGATAAGACCTCACACAATCCCGGATCCATCTATCGGCATCCGGATAGCTCCGGGAGTATTCATAGATCTTAAGGATCAGCTCTTCGATCTTCTTATCATTCCTCCCACTTCCGTATGCAAGGGTAAAATCAAGAAAACGCTGCTCTTTCTGCTGATACTTCTCCTCTAATACCTCTCTTAGCACATCCTGCCTAAGCAGCTTCAATTCACCCTCTTCGCCCACACGGAAGCCCGGATCAATATCGATGGCATGAAAATGATCCCTGACCACAGACAGACAGAAGCTGTGGATCGTGGTGATCCGGGCATTGTGGATCAGCGTCGCCTGCTGCTTTAAGTGTTCGTTATCCGGTTCCTCCTCAAGCTTACGCTCTATGGCATTGCGGATACGCTCCTTCATCTCTGCCGCCGCCGCCTCTGTAAATGTTACGATCAGCAGATGATCCACATCCACAGGATGGGTCCCTGAAGTCAGCATCGCAATGATGCGCTCCACCAGAACTGCCGTCTTCCCGGAACCTGCCGCCGCCGACACCAGGATATTCCTGTCTCTTAATTCGATGACCTGCCGCTGTTCTTTCGTCCATGCTACGCCCATCACTTACTCCTCCCCTCTTCTGCCATCATTGCCGCAACCGCTTCTTCCTTGCTCATCTTCCCGATATCCCGGTATTCATATCCCGGAATCTTCATATCAAATCCGCAGATATGCCGGTACTGACAGTAATCACAGCCCGTCTCCTGCCCCTTCCGGTAAGGGGAAACTTCCGTCCTCCCCTCAAGAATTCCCCGATGTGCTTCCTTAACCTTCCTTGCCGCATGCCGCATCATTAGCTGAAACTCCTCCTCTGGTACTGCCTTCGAGTTCTTGGCAAGGCTACCGTTCTTATTATATTTGACCGGAACCGCAAGAGACTCCCCGCTCTGGCAGCGATCCATATGCAGGAGCACATCGTCCTTAAGATTGATCAGCCCGTCCGGTTTAAGCTCCTTCAAGATGGCTTCCTCTTCCCCCCCTTCCTTCTTCTTATCCACCAACGGATCGTGGATCCGATAATAGAACACTCCTGCCGGAACCACCTCACGGTCAGGATAAAGCTGCTCCTCAAGGCTGACTGCCGCATCCATATAAACCATCAACTGCAGCTGCAGTCCATGATACAAGGAGACCACATCGAAAGCCTTACTCCCAGTCTTATAGTCCACCACCTTCACGTAGACCTTCTCCCCCTCTTCATAAGTATCGATCCGGTCGATCTTCCCGTTCGCGAAACGGATCTCATTGGCAGACGGACGGAAATCCCCCGCCTCAAGCTGCTTAGTCAGCGCCCACACCGTCCGCTCAAGCATCCGTTTCATACGAACGATCAGATATTCATCCCGGGCAGAACTATAGAGGATCGCATTCCCGTAATCCGTGACGGCTTCCTCCACGCTCTCTTCTATATACTGCCTTCTGGCATCCTCCGAGACAACCGTCCAGTCAAGGCCGTCCTTCTCAAGCTTCTTCGCATATTTCTCCAGGGCGCTGTGACACACGTTACCCAGATCCACCGCCTGAAACTCATACTGCTGCCTCTCTCTGAGCCCAAGGCCGTACGTCAGGAAATGTGCAAACGCACAGACCGCAAACCGCTCCATCCTGGTAATACTGTCCTCAAAATCCTCCCCGTAGAGCCTCCTTGCCACAGCCTGAGTCAGACCATCCGCCGGCCGGCGGTAATACCCTGCCGCAAGCAGCTCTTCCACCTTCTCCTTCCAATTTCCGCTCTTCTTATACCAGCTATACAGCTCCTTCCACACATCATCCATGCCGTTATCAAGACTTCTGAGCCCCTGGATCAGATACTCAAGCCCCATCTTCTCTGTCAGCTCCCGCTTCTTAAGCGTCTTCTCCTCCTCGTCCACAACAGAAAGCAGCGGATACATCCTCCTTAAATCCTGTATCAGATATGCCGGACGGATGCTCTTGCCCTCCGCGGACACCTTACTATAGTAGATCTTAACCTTCTCCGAGGGTTTGGTCAGGTTCGAATAGAGGTAGAATTTCTGGATATACGCTCTCTCCTTCCCGCCCGGCGCCAGCGCCAGCTTCTCCTTCTGGAAATGCTCCCGGTCCCGCTCGGACAGCAATCCTGTGCGAAGCAGCGCCCCCGGAAGCTGCGAATCATTGGCTCCAAGAAAGAATAACGCACGGATGTCCTTAAGCCTGGTCCGCTCCACATCTCCAGCTACCACCTGATCTGTCCCCGGCGGGATCACGCCCACCCGCGCCTCCTCAAGCCCCGCGTCCAGAAGGCGGCAGTATTCCTCAAGACCAACCCGCTCATCTCCCAGAAGCTCCACAAACTTATCGAATAACTCCACAACAATCCGGTACACCTGAGCATATTCTTTGGCAAGGGCAAGCTCCCCCATCGCCTGGAATTCTTCTTCCTGCCTCTTAAGCCTTACCTGAAGCTCCTCTCTGACCATGAACTCATATACTGCAAGCGTGATATCCCTGACCGTCTTCTGCCTCTGCTTTAGCACGAACATCAGCGGATCTGCCTTCTCCACCAGCAATACCCGGAAATGATTCATGCGCTCCAGATCCTTCGCACTCATACCCTTAATGAGACGTACCCATCTCTCCTGCCATCTCTTATATCCCTTGATGCCAAGGCCCAGGACATAATTCTCCAGTTCATCCACTTCTTC
>Ga0137307_100868_pt1 | contig 32786 bp, 30 predicted proteins | sample NAcewD2O_March_2_FD_97180 | JGI IMG/M metagenome (GOLD analysis project Ga0137307, IMG submission 97180) | Mouse cecal microbial communities from Vienna, Austria - N-Acetylglucosamine amended D2O_March | ecosystem: Host-associated > Mammals > Digestive system > Large intestine > Cecum | place... | reverse complement strand
TAATAAAAATAATGGGAAAAAATATGCATTTTACCGCATACTTTTTCCCATTTTGCTTGGGCGCCTAAGCCCTGCCCATCGGCATTGCCTAACAGTCCACACCAAGATAGTATGTAAAAAAATCAAATCACATCCAAAAATCTTTCAAATGCCGCTTTTCCTTCTTCCGTCCTCTTGTAAACCCCGGCATCCTCCAGTACCTGCATAAATACATCACCAATTTCCTTATGTAGGATTTCCATTACTTTTTCTTTCGTATCCCTGCTCTCCGGCTCATACTTCGGAAGAAATTCATCTACCCAATCGGCATGTTTTTCCAGTTCCCCATCACCCCGGATATCCTTTTTTGTCAAAATAGCCTCCGCCAGTCTATCCATTTCTCCTTTCAGCCTGGCCGGCAGCACTGCCAAACCCATCACTTCAATCAAACCGATATTTTCCTTTTTAATGTGATGCAGCTTTGCATGAGGATGGTATACGCCCAAAGGATGTTCCTCCGTCGTAATATTGTTGCGCAATACCAAATCCAGTTCATACTTATTGCCCCGCTTTCTGGCAATAGGCGTAATCGTATTATGGGGCTCCCCGTCCGTATAGGCATAGACAAAAGCGGTTTCATCCGTATATTCCCGCCATTTTTCCAATATTACATCCGCCAATGCAATCAGCCTGTCGCTGTCCGTATGGGCAATACGGATTACTGACATGGGCCAGTTGACTATGCCGGCTTCCACGTCCTCAAAACCTTTTATCGTAAAGCTTTTCTCCACATCCGCCCTTGCCATAGCAAACTCATAATGACCACCCTGGAAGTGGTCATGGCTTAAGATGGAGCCGCCCACTATCGGCAAATCCGCATTGGACCCAACGAAATAATGGGGGAACTGCTTCACAAAATCAAATAGCTTACAGAACGTATCATGCTCAATTTTCATCGGGATATGTTCCGAATTAAACACAATACAATGCTCGTTATAATACACATAAGGCGAGTATTGGAATCCCCACTTGGAGCCATGTATTTTTATCGGGATTACCCTATGGTTCTGCCTTGCCGGATGGTTTATGCGTCCTGCATAGCCTTCATTTTCCACACAAAGCAGACATTTCGGATAGCCGCCCTGTTTCGCGTTTTTCGCTGCCGCAATCGCTTTTGGGTCTTTCTCCGGCTTTGACAAATTGATGGTAATATCCAAATCCCCATATTGGGTATCCGCTGTCCATTTCTGGTCTTTCTTAATCCGGTATCTTCTGATATAATCCGTATCCTGGCTGAACTTGTAATAAAAATCCGTTGCCTTTTCCGGCCCCTGCTCATACAGACCCCAAAATTTGCGGATTACTTCGCTTGGCCTTGGCACAAGCATACTCATAATCTTCGTATCGAACAAATCCCGGTAAACAATGCCGTCCTCTTTCATAATCCCTTCTTTTACGGCATAATCCATCATCCTTCCAAGCACTTCTTCCAGTTCTTCCACAGAAGTTTCCTGCACAACATTGCCATCCTCTATTTCGTCCAGACCAAAAAGTTCCAGCAGTCTGTTTACCGTATAAATCTCATCTTCTTTTTCTACCAGCCCTGTCTGTAACCCATAGGCTACCAACTTCTTTATATCCTGCTCTATCATATCCGGCTGCCCCTCTCTTCCCTTATAAAACTGCCGGGCCATCGCCGATTTCCACTACATAAAAATCTGCCGCATACCCGATTTTCTCCTTATAAGCTTTTCCTACCTTTTCAATAAAGGAATCAATTGCATCTGCCTTCACGATGCTTACCGTGCATCCGCCGAAACCGGCCCCCGTCATCCTGGAACCGATAACACCGTCTACTTTCCATGCTTCTTCCACCAAAGTATCCAGCTCTACCCCGGTTACCTCATAATCAAACTGAAGGGAAGTATGGGATGCATTCATCAATTTCCCAAACAGCTCCACATCGTTATTCTTTAAAGCCTCTACTGCCTTCACCGTCCTGCGGTTTTCATATACTGCATGTTTCGCCCTTCTTACACGGGTTTCATCCTTAATCGCAGTCTTATACTGTTCAAACTGTTCTTCCGTCAAATCCCCTAAGCTGTTAATCCCTACCACTGCTTGGATTTCCGCAAGGGCGGTTTCGCATTCGCTCCTTCTTTCATTGTATTTGGAATCCCCAAGCCCACGTTTTTTATTGCTGCAGGAAATAACAATCTTTGCATTCTCCAGTTTAATCGGCGCATACTCAAAAGATAAGTCCGCCGTATCCAAAAAGATGGCATGGCCTTCCTTCCCCATCGCAATGGCAAACTGATCCATAATACCGCAATTTACCCCATTATACTTGTTTTCCGAAAACTGTCCGATTAATGCCAAGTCCTGATTGCTCACATCAAAGCCAAAGAAATCCCGCAGGATAAAGCCTGTCAGCACTTCTACCGATGCCGACGAAGAAAGGCCAGAACCATTGGGGATATTCCCGTTCAGCATCAAATCCATACCGCAAGGAATTTCAAAGCCTTTCTCGCCAAACGCCCACATAACTCCCTTCGGGTAGTTCGTCCATCCCGCTTCCTTTGCCGGCTTCAAATCATCCAGGCTGGATTCGATAACCCCCAGATGACCAAAATTCATAGAATAAAAGCGGAGTTTCCTATCCTCCCTTTTCCTTGCTGCCCCGTAGGTACCTATTGTCAATGCACAGGGGAATACATGCCCACCGTTGTAATCCGTATGTTCCCCAATCATGTTCACACGCCCCGGCGCAAAATATGCTTTTGTTCCTTCCGTATCCCCGAATACCTCCGAAAATTTTTTCAGAATGATTTCTTTCATCTCCATTGCTGTCTTTTCTGCCATAACCCATCCCTTTCTGCCCATACACAGGCACTTATATTTTTGTTTTCTATTACTTTCTGCCGTTTTCCGGCGATCACTTCCCTATACATACCCGGATGCCAAACATCCTGCCCGGCCGAATCGTCTGGCAGACCTTTTGAAACCCGAACCCTATATAATAAAATTATAGTAGACCCTTCTCTAAAATCCATAACCCATTGTTATAATTACTTGTCAAAATGTTAACACATACCAACCTCCATGCCGCCTCCCGGCGGCACAAACCATCAATGGTGAAAAAAAGTGTCTTCGACACTTCATCAATTTATTTCCTTCTGGCGAAGGAATTTCTCTGCGAAGCAGCCTTTGCTGCGAGTAGTTAGAAACTCTTCTCACGCTATGCATAATGCATTTAGCTTTTCAATCTGGTTACCAGTTCTTCCACCTGTTCCAAATGTTCCCGGTTTTTCCTTGTTCCGCCCTTTTTCATCTCTCTTCGGTAAACAGAAGGAGGCATTTTTTTCATCTGGCGAAACGCCTTTGTAAAAACAAGGGGGTCCTGATATCCGCAGGAAATAGCAATGCTTTCGATGGACAGCGACGTATGCTGCAAAAGTTCCGCCGCCTTAGTAATGCGGAAAGTCATCAAAAACTGCTGCGGCGACATACCAAGGGCATTCTGGAATAAAGTATACAAATAACTGCGGTTAATGCAGACATAATCTGCCACATCCGTCACTTTAATCGGGTTACAGTAATTGCCCTGAATAAACTCCACTGCTTTACTGACATAAGTATCCGCCCAATCGCCCTGGTTCCTCTCGCGTACAGCCCCGCCCTCTGCAATCACAGACAAGAAAATGGAAAGCTGCCCTGTCCTGCGCAGTTCATTGGATATCCCGTAAGTATTATGTTCCATCATATCCTTTACTGCCTGATACAGTTCCCCGGAACGTTCGGAAACAAACACCGGATATTCCACGGAAAGCCCTATCGCCTTTATATATTCCTGTGCTTTTGTTCCACTGAACCCTACCCACACATACGTCCAAGGATCTCCTTCATCCGATTGATAAAAAGCCAATTCCTCCGGCATAATCAGAAAACCGTACCCTGCTTCCAGAGGATATGTCTTTCCGCCAATCATAAATTTCCCTTTTCCGTTCAAAATATAATGAATCAAATAATGAGGTTTCCACGCAGGGCCAAAGCTATGCAGCGGCTCCGTTTTGGAACACCCGCAGCAATTCACATATAAACTCCCTGATTTCTCCCCTCCGAACTCCAACTCATAAGCTTTTTCCATTTTCCAAAACCTTCTCCAACTGCAAATATAAAAAAGACGTTCTTCCGTTGCCCGCCCGTTCCATCGTCCTGCGCACAGTTTTCATGCAACCCAACAGTCAACTATACAAAACACCCGGTTCTTCCAGCCAACTGCCTGCGAATACCGGGTGTTTGATAATCTATGCCTGTCAGCGCACTTCCATCCTCCCAAAAACCATTTCCCCTCCCCATGTAATCAGCCTGTTGCAAAAAAAGAAAACGAAACCGGTAACAACTGCACGGATAAGGAACCGCCATATATAATCCAATTCCAAACTATTGACACATTTCATAAATATGTAGGTATGGGTCAGATATATGTAGAGAGAGTTCTGCCCAAGGAAAACAAGAACCTTTCCCCTTACTCCGCATTTCGCCGCCATAATCAGGACTAACAGAGCCCATACCACCGTTGCCCCAATCTGAAACCATAGCTGATACCCCGTTGGGTTTCCACCCAAATCCACTCCGCCATCTAACCCCCATTTTACCACAACCCCCATGCCCACAGCAAGGGCAGCCGCCAGAAAAATCCATACTTTATCCAAAACTTTTTTCACCGTTTCTTCATATTCCCCTGCAATTACACCAAGAACAAACGTAATATTGGAAACATACCAAAAATCCTGCATACCTTTCTGATAAAGTACATGGGACATGACATAAACAATCACCGAAAATACGGCAATCCTCGGCAGCCTGCCTCCTATTATCGTATAAACGGCAATGAATCTTATATAGAGCATAAACAGCACATACATATACCAATAATCATAGCCGCTGGCAAATGCCAGAAAATCCTGTATAGAAGTAAATCCTCCTGACAAAAGCTCTATGATTCCTACCACGATGAAATACGGAATATATACATTTTTTATCCTTTTCCAAACAAACTGCCCATGCATCCTTTCCCTCCCTAAGGATTTGACCATAGCATAACCGGAAAACAAGAAAAAAATATCTACGCCATATACCCCAAGTTTTGTCAATGCCAGACGAAATATCTCCGCATTCCCTTCCATCGGGGCAAACCATGACCACCATTCCGCATAATGGGACACAACCACCATAATTACTGCAATCCCTCTAAACCAATCCGTTTCCTTTTTTGGCATAAGCTGCCATTTCATTGCTTTTTCCATCTCTTTCCCTCGTTCCTGTTTTCCCAGTATCCCCTCTGCAAGACAAAATGTAAATTATATGAATCATAACAACCCTGCCCCCTATAATCAATGTAGACCCATTTAAGATTTTCTTAATTTTTCTTTAAAAACAAGGCGATATCACTGGTAAACGGAAAGCATTTATGTTACTCTGAATAAACATTGCAAAAGGAAACCGTTATCTGTTATAGTGTTAAAGCATACAGGTAAACAACAGGTACACAAAGGAGTAATGATTCATGAACAAATGGAAAAAAGCAGCTTCACTGGCGTTATGTCTTGGCCTCCTGTTCGGCACGGCGGCACACGCACAGGAGATATCTCCGACAGACATAGATTATTCAGCCGTATTTGATGCAGAATATTACTATAACAATAACCCTGACGTACAGCAGACTATCGGTCATGACAAGAACGGATTGTTAGAACATTTTATAAATTCCGGCATGAAAGAAGGACGTACCGGAAAAGCTGATTTCAATGTACGGGCATATATGAAAAATAATCTGGATTTACTATCCGTATATGGTATCAAGGATTTAAGTTCTTATTACTATCATTACATTCAATCAGGGAAAGCGGAAGGGCGGTCAGCAATCACCCAAATTGGCCCTGCCAATGAAATCGCTTCCTTTTCCACCCAATATAACACGGAAGAAGACAGGGCAATCAACGTGGAACTGGCATCCCAGCGCATTAACGGCATCGTTGTCCAGCCAGGGGATTCCTTTTCCTTCAGCAACTCAATTATGTCCAGGACAATAGCAAACGGCTACGTGGTCGCCCCTTCTTTCGCTTCCGGAAGGATAGTATCCAGCGTAGGGGGCGGGATTTGCCAAGTGTCCTCTACTTTATATGTGACTATGATGCTTTCCTCCATCCCTGCATCGGAAAGATACGCCCACTCCTTAAACGTGGACTACGTACCGAAAGGATTGGATTCGGCAATCGTAGAAGGAATGAAGGATTTACGTTTTAAAAACCCTTATGACTATCCGATTTGCATCAACTCGTCGGCAGAAAACGGCACGCTGACTGTCAGCATAAGCAAAGCGGACTGATGCGGCAATAAAATCCGTGGGCTCATTATTAAAAATTTGATACCAAATTTTAATTTAATAGCAAATTTTAAATTAATAACAAAAATCTAATTTTTTTATTGACAAATCTGTTTGTTATGTGTAAAATAACTAATGTTGATGCAGCAGAGAAATACGGCATCGGTTGTTTTATACGCGCGAGTGGCTCAGTTGGTGGAGCGCGACCTTGCCAAGGTCGAGGCCGCGGGTTCGAGTCCCGTCTCGCGCTCTTTTTGATTCTTAAGGAATCCGGCATTTATGCAGGGTTCCTTAATTTTTTTGCTTCTTTGCGAAAGCAGTTGGAAGAAGGTATTCCTGGCTTCTCCACAGACAACACAAAGGCGCAAAAGGTACCTTTTTGCGATATATGATTTCAAACCTTTTATGTACTTTTCACAAACACAAATTTCCCGTCATCCGACAGCTCTTCCCTGTACCGGTATCCCATAGCGTCAAACGCCTTTATCCCTTCCGGTTCTTCCACCCTATTTTCCGCCAGAAAGCGCACCATCTCCCCTCTTGCCATTTTCGCAAACGTGCCTTTCTGCTTCCGTTTCCCATCCACTTCCTCTTCAAAGGAGACCGTAATAAAGCGGCAGGATGGTTCCACATAGGGCTCCACAGCGCAGGAATATTCTTTTGATGCCAGGTTTAAAATAACCCTATCTTCATTCCCTTCCATTAGCTCCCGATAAATTCTGCTGCCCCAAAACCCATACAAATCTTTCTTTCCCCCCACCGGCAGCCGCGCCTGCATCTCCAGACGGTAAGGCGTTACACCGTCAAAGGGTCGCAGTACACCGTAAAATCCCGATAAAATCCGCAAATGCTCTTCCACATAGGCAAGCGCCCCTTCCGTAAACACACCCGGAGCCATATGCTGATATTGCAGCCCTTCATAAGCAACGAGCGCCGGCGTTAAGCACTCTTCCAAATTCATATTCGCAAACCGCCGGAAATTCAGCTCCGCCAGCTTATCATTACATTTCCACAGCGCTTTCGCCTCCTCAAAAGAAAGCTTTTGCACCTCACGCATCAAAATTTTCGCATCCGTAAGAAAACAGGGCATTCCATCTACCGCAAAGGAATCCCTGTCCACATTCATTTTCTTTGCCGGTGAAATGATTATTCTCATACCGGTTTTCTCCTTTATCATTCCCAAACTTTTGCCGGCTGCCCCAGGCAGAACACTCCATATCCCGCAGGGTCACAGCTCTCCCAACATCTGTTCCGGGTTCTGTTCTGCCTTCACTTTATCAAAAGCTTTCTCAATCAAACCGTTCTCATCAATCAAATAAGTAGTCCGTACAACCCCCATGCTCTTTTTCCCGTAACTAATTTTTTCCTTCCATACATCATAAGCCTGAATGCAGGCAAGTTCCGTATCGGAAAGCAAAAGAAAGGGCAGATTATATTTTTCCTCAAACTTCTTATGAGAAGTCACGGAATCCTTGCTGACCCCGATAACAACCGCCCCTTTCTCCATAAACTGAGGATATAGCTGTCCGAAATTGCATGCCTGCTTTGTACAGCCCGGCGTATTATCTTTGGGGTAAAAATAGAGAACCACCTTTTTCCCCTTATACTCCTCCAACGTATGCATGTTCCCATTCTGGTCCGGCAGTATAAACCCCGGCGCCTTTGTTCCAACTTCCAACATATCTTATATGCTCCTTTCCCAAATGCAGCTTGCCTTTCCTTTATATCTGATGCGGCAAACCGGATATTCTTTATTTTTCCACCATTCGTCAGATATCATACCTCTTTTCGCATATCGGCATACATAATCAATCGGTTGGCTTCTTCTCTTCCTTCGCAAAAACCTTGCGTATCCTTTTCGTCAAATCGTCAGAATAAAAAGGCTTTAAGATATAATCGCAAATCCCCAGTTTAGCGCTTTTCAAGACAAAGTCCTTATCTTCCACACCGGTCAGCATGATTACCGGTATATCTGCCCGGTCTTTCATAGCACGTATCTCTTTCAACGTTTCAATCCCGTCTTTTTGTGCCATCTGAATATCCAACAAAATGAGATCCGGCTTCTCCTGCTCCAAATATTTTAAAGCCCGTGTTCCTGAATTGACAGTAATCACTTCATAATCGTTCTGCAAGGTATTTGTAATCCGCGTTAATATAATAGCCGCATCGTCCACTGCCAAAATCCGCTTTTTGGCATCTCCTCCTTCTGTTTGGCTCATTTATGCTCTTCCTCCTTTTCTAGTATACTAAGTAGCTGGCTCAACAGTTCCTCCGCATTATCATCCTCATATAATCTCAACTGCTCCCGTATCTGTAAAAGACGCTCCGATGTTCCCTCCGGCAGTTTGTGAAGCAGCATTGCATCCACCTTATCCGCACATTCCCGGGAATGGAAATGCTTCAGTTCTTCCAAAGCTGCCTCTGTCTGTTCCTTCAGCTCCTGTATCGGCAAGCCCGGAAGTTTTTCTTTCTTTCCATCTTCCTGCCTGCGCCGTTCCAAAAACTGTCCAATGTTTGTCAGAAGGGTTTCATATTCCGCTAACAGCAATGGGAATTGCCCGGAAATAAATTCCTTATCGCCCTTTGCCGCTGCATTTTCATGGCTGCGGGCCATTGCCGACACTTCCATAGCCCCGATATTAGCGGATGCGCTTTTTAATCCATGTACCTCTATCTGGTACCGTACCATATCCGATTCCACAATATCACGCAGAAGCTCTATCTTGCGTTTGCCATCTATACAGTAAAGTTCCAGCAAATCTACATAGCCCTCTTCATCGCCAGAATAATATTCCATCGCAGCATCCATATCTATCCCGTCAATTTGGAATGCTGCCGCCTCCAACGGTTTGGTTTCCTTTTCTTTATCTCCGGTCTGCCTGTACTTCTCCGGCACCCAGCGCAGCAAAAGCTGGTTCAGTTCTCTCCTGTCAAGAGGTTTTGCAATGAAATCCTGGAAACCGCATTCCAGAAAATGTTCCCTCATACCTTCCATTGCATTGGCTGTTAAGGCAACCATAATAGGGGCAGCCCCATTTTCGCCGCAATCCCTACGGATAATCTCTGCCGCCTCAATGCCATCCATACCAGGCATCATATGATCCATAAAGATAATATCGTACCGGACATCACGTACCAGCGCGATAGCCTCCGGTCCGCTTTCCGCCTCGGTTAAATCAAAAGCATAATTCTTCAGGAAGCCTCTGGCTACCTTGCGGTTAATTACATTATCATCGACAATCAACACTTTCACGCCAGGTGCGGTAAAAGTATCCTCCACTTTCTGTTCCTCTTGCGGAATCTTTGGCATCTCCGAAATCGACCGCTTATCTACGATTTTCTGGGGAATGGTGATTGTAACCGTCGTCCCTTTACCGTAGGTGCTTTCCACCCGGATGGTTCCCCCCATCAATTCCACCAATTGCTTTACAATAGCAAGCCCCAGACCGGTACCTTCCGCACTCCGGTTACGCCTGGAATCCACTTGCCGGAAATCCTCAAATATTTTGCTAAGATCTTTTTCTTTAATCCCGCATCCTGTATCCTCTACATGGAAAATAAGCAATTCCTCATCTGCATCCCTTCCGGGTTTGCCTGTAATATATGTACGCACATATCCTTTTTTTGTGAATTTTATAGCATTGTTTATAATATTAATCAAAACCTGTTTAATCCTGCCGTCATCGCCGTTATAGCGGCAGGGGATTGTTTCATCACACTCATATTTCAGGATTAATCCCCGCTGGGAAGCCGCCATGTCCATCATGCCTATGACTTCGTCCGCCATAACCTTCAGGTAATAATCCACATACACCAGTTCCATTTTGCCCGCTTCTACCTTGGACAAATCCAAAATATCATTGATAATTGCCAGAAGGTTTTTTGCCGCAGACTGCACATCCTTTGCATGGGCGTAAATCTCCGTATCCCCGCACTCCTCCATAATAATATCATTCAACCCAATGATAGCATTCATTGGAGTCCTTATTTCATGGGACATATTGGCAAGAAACTCGCTTTTTGCGATACTGGCCTTTTCTGCCTGGCGCCGCACACTCTTTATTTCATTAATATATGCCTTTATGTCCGTCATATCCAAGATCAAAATAACACAGCCCTGTCTCTTGCCGTTTACATCTATGATATTTCTGCTATGGCTTTCGTACTCCCTTCCGTCAATCGAAAAACTTTGCGGATTATCTTCGTTCAATATTTCTTCACGGAAATCTTCCACTACCCGGATGTTCTCCCCCAGCTTGTGGGCAGGCAGACGGGTAAAAATATTTGCCGCTGCCCTGTTATAGCTGACCAGACGGTCATGGTCATCCAGCGTAATCACGCCATCGCCCAGGCTTTCCAAAACTTTTTCCGCTGCCAAATGGCGGAAATCATAATTACGCCGGCTCCAGACTACAATAACCACCAAAGACATAGATATAGTCAACGTCACCGGGGTAAAATCGAATACTTTCACAAGTTTGCAGACATAGGCTACCAACATAATAACAGGCAGGGTGGAGATTCCCAGAATCGTCCAATACTGACGGCTGACTTTCTGATCCGAACGCTCGCGGATTGCGCTCACCAATGTGTAGATACATAAGGAATAAGGGATGATAATACGGGTAAACATGAAAAGCACATACAACGGGCCATAGGTAATGCTGACATGACGGAATCCGTCCGCATCTGCCACCCATTGCACTTCCTGATAGAAAAGCCCATACCAGTTAAAAAAGACAGAAGGCAGGGCAAAGAAGCTGAGAACACCGAGAACTCTTAAAAGCTTTTTCGGCGGGGTGATATAACAATAAATATAAAGAAACCAGCAATAACATAACGGCACAAAAGCGGAACCCACATTTTCCACAGTCATCGCCACCATAGCAGCCTCCACCGTGGATGCTGTCAGTTCCAATAAATAGCCCACATTCTGTACCAACGAACCGCACATAATGATAATCAACATTTTCTGTTCTTTGGCTCCATCCCCATTTAGCAGAAGAAGCAAAGCTACTACAGTCAGGCATATGCCAAAACATTCTAATAAAATGACTAAGTCTACCATATTCCCTCTCCGCCTGCCTACGGCCTTATCAGCCGATGTCATTGGCTTTCCGTTTATTTCCGCAGGCAATGGGCCGGATATCATGCCTCGTATGGGCATATGGCAAATGCCTCAGGATACTTGGTTTTAAAAATACAATATTACAATTTTGCTACTGTGTCAAGAAATAGCGTATGCCAGCTTTTCCATTCATTACGCTCCATCCACGCAGGCGTTCCACACCCTGAAATCCGAAGGAGTCTTATGCATCAGATTTGTATTTTCGCAAGGTAAAGGAACCAATCGTACCGGACATACTTTGGCAGCAATGCCTACCTACTGCGCGCCCCACGCACCCTATAGCGGAATATTTCTTCTACACGGAACTGCCCATAAATAAAAAAGTGTCTTCGACACTTCCAGACTGTCAAAGAACCCCTGTTATGCAGAAGCGCAGCAGGGATTCTTTTTAAAACAGAGACACTTATTGTGATAAAAAATCGGCGGCAAGCGGCTTTCCACTTCCACATCGCCAGTTTCTTCAGGTTCATGGCAGCATATTTCAGCCTTACCCACATACTGACTCTTTTTAGCTCACGGTAAGGCGTATACCGCATTCCGTATTTTTCTTTTGCGTCGGCAAATACCCTCTCGATCGTCTGCGGCCTGAGGCGGTAGCTTTCTTTTCCCTGTGGTGAATGCCGTATGTCTTCCGCCTGTTCTATGTAATCCCCCCAGATATGACGCGTCACTGTTTTCTGGCATCCCCTGCTCTCCGTGCATAAATGCCTTGTTCCACATGTGGCACACTGATATTGCAGACTCTTATACTCTCTATAACCTTTCCGGTTGGTTGTGCTGTACAGCAGGCTCTTGTATTCCGGGCAGATCACGATATCCAGATATTCGTCATATACATATTTATACCATTCATGAAACCCTTTCTTCGTCATGGGGCGTTTGTAAGGCAGGGATGGGATTCCCCCATCATCTATGATACGTTTACAGATCCACGGCGTTTTATATCCCGCATCCATCGTGACTATTCTAATCCCAGAAAATCGCGCGGTTACCTTTTCATAAAGTGCGTCAAAGGCAACACTGTCATGTACATTTCCGCTTGTGACCACCGTATCCAGTATAAAGTTATGCCTGTCACAGACTGTATGGGCTTCATACGCAAAACAATGTTTATGGTCCCCTTTCCGGAACATGCCGCTTTCCGGATCAGCCGTTGATACCGTGGTCTCCCGTCCTCCGTCCTCCCCGCCGCCGGAGTTCCCGTCAAAAGGCTTTTTTCCATGTGCCATGCGGTCTTCATTGATCTCTTGCATGAGCTGTTCCTCATAAGCTTTCGCCGCAGAAGGGATCGCTTTTTTCATTTTCTTATTGATGTTGGCGTTTGCCTTGATATGGGTCCCGTCCATAAACACAACTTCCGGGGAAAGATAACCACTCTTTTGCGCCTCAAAAAGTATCCATGTAAAAACCTTCTCTATGGTATCTTCGCTGAAGCGGTGCCTGAAGTTATAACTGATGGTGGCGAAATGGGGAACCGGTTCATTGAGCAGGCACCCCAGAAACCACCGGTACGCGATGTTCATATTGATTTCTTCCACGGTACGCCGCAGGGACGGGATCCCGTAAAGATGCTGGATGAGCACCATTTTAAACAGAACCACGGGATCCACGCTGGGACGCCCGTTATCCGCACAATAAAGGTCTACCACGAAATCATAAATATGGGTAAAATCCACAGCGCAGCCAATTTTCCGCAACAGATGGTCCTGCGGGACAAGCCCCTCAAGGCTGACCATTTCCAGTGTATTTCTTTCTGACTTTTCTTTTATCAGCATATCTTCACCTCTGGTTTTATTGTATCAAAAAAAGTCAGCTTTTGCTGACCTTTTTTGACAGTCTGGAAGAACCTCCGGTTCTTCCTCAATTTATTTCCTTCTGGCGAAGGAATTTCCTATAAAGAAATAAAAGCGGGGCAACCACCCGCTTAAAATTCCGCTTTTTTGCATGAAAAAAGCGGGTGATGGGAATCGAACCCACGTGTCCAGCTTGGAAGGCTGGTGTTCTACCATTGAACTACACCCGCAAACATATTCTAACTGCTGGCAATTGTACCGCTGTACTTACCAACAGTTAGGATATTACCATATTTTCTTCCGGTATGCAAGCCCTAATTGCAAACTTGTCCGCAAACTGCCATGCAGTTAGCACCTTCAGGCCTTCTTCCCTTCCCTTTGCGTCATACGGCTCGTTATATGCTCCCCCATCCTCTCTTTTGGAACACCAAGGGCAAGGGAAAGCTCCGTGTACAAATTATCTTCTGCCATTCTAAGGTACTTTTCATCCATTGCCGTCGTTTTCTTCCCTTGGGCAATCCTTTCCTTTTTCCTCATATATAATGTCTTTATAATCTTTACCCAATCCTTGCATTCACAGCTTTTCATTGTTTCCTTATATTTTTCTTCCCGGAGTTTATCGTTGCTTACCCAAAGCTCTTCAATATCCTGGATATGGTCAATCAGGATATCCGCTTCTTCTTTTGTCAAAACCGCACGCATCACTGTTTTGTTCCCGTCTACCGGAGTAAATATCTTACTGTCCTTGTGGTGGCTGGGGCTCAATATATAATACAGCTTATTTTTCGATGCCCCTTTCATATCCAATGTCGTAATATCTTTTACCTCACATACACCCGTGCTGCCATATACAATAAATTCACCTTTCTCAAACATTTTATCCCTTCTTTTCATCAATCAAGCCAACGAGTATCCTATCTATTATTATTCTACCCCAAATATTGGACTTTCGCTAACTTTTTTTAATTTTTTCTTAATTTTTGTAGTTTTTTACCCATAAGAAGGATACCCGTTTGTTGATTTTTTCAGAGAAAAGTTCTTTCCTCTTTTTTAAGATTTGGGTGTCAAAAGGTCTGTCCGGCAGTGCCCCTTGGCAAACGGCACAAAAAATATTGGGCAAGTGATTTTTTGTACGATGGAGAGGAGACTCAAAAATCGTGGAAGCCAATGCTGAACACGATTTTCGCCTTAAGAGGCTCATCGGAATGCTCCGTACAACAAAACGCGAACAATTTTTTTGTGCCATATGCCAAGCACTGGCTGACAGACCTTTTGACACCCGAATCTTAAAAAAGAGAAAGGTTCCTTCCTCTTTTTTAAGCTCTATTCAAACTCTACCCAGCCTTCCATACTATCAAAGCTGAATTTTATCACAATCGTCGTTCCATCCGTTTTCCCCGTAAAATCAATGTCCACGGATGCTACCACTTTCTCCGACTCCTCCGTCGCCTCCAGATGCCACAGCATCTCGTCTTCCTCCATAAACAGGTTTAAAATATTCAATGTCTGGAAACCGTCCAAAAACCCTGCATCCCCTACTAAATTTTCCCCTTTATCCGGATCCGAGTCTTTATACAAGTATAAATTATGAATCACAACGCCTGTATTGTTTTCTATCGTGACCGGAACTTCATAAATTTTCTTTTCTTTTTCCCCTTCCTTCATCTCATTCATCGATGCCATCATTTCATTATAAGTTTCCTCATATGTACTCATTTCCCCGACAACCGCATTTAACTCTTCGCTTGTCATCTCCTGGGCATCCTGCTGCCCGATGCTGTCTATCCTTTCCGCCATCGCATCCAATTCTTCCTGATAAGAATCGTCTTCCAGGCTGGCATATACCTCCACCACCTCGTTATGAAGGTTTACCAAATCCGCATACATCCCTTGTATCTCGGCTATCCGCTCTCCCGATGGCGTGCCGCAAGCTGGCAATACCGCCACCAATAAGCACATTAACAATACTTTCCCTTTATTTTCCATCTTCTTTGTATTCATCTCCCTCATTCGCATTCTTTCCTCCAAATCATCTCATATTCCTTCTGTTCCGTATTCCCATCGGACTGTACCTTGCCCACTTGGAAGCCTTCCCTTATATAAAATTCCAGCGCTTTCTTATTTTCACTATAAACATGCAGCGATAGTTCCGTATATTTCCCTTTACAGAAATCCAGCAAAGCCTTGCCAATCCCTTTGGAGCGCATTTCTTTCCTTACGAAAACCCCTTGGATATATCCGTCCTTTACTCCCACAAATCCATGCAGCCCGTCACAGTCCTCATACACATAAGCTTCCGCCCCGGCAAGCTGCCGCTTTACATCATCATAGTTCCCTCTCCAATACTCTTCCGGTATAAAACTATGGGCGTCCAAATTGCCTTCCAGCCATATCTCTGCCGTCTTGTCTACATCCGCCGCCTTCATCCGCCGCACCATCAAAAACACTTCCGCATCTTTGGGCAACGCATAAGTGCAATCCAGATACAATCTGCTATTGTGGGCTTCCATTTCATTATAAGGATAGCCTAATTTTTTCCCCACTCTATTGGCCGTCTCATCGAACAACTCACACATTTCCCATACCGACTGCCAAATAGCATCTTTATCCGCATTTGGATACGTCCGCACTAACCTGTCATACTTGTCTTCAGAAAGCCAACGTTTCAAATACTTGCCAAACTTCCCTACACTACAGGAAAAATCCGTATCTATCCCCACATCCCAGGACAACATTTTTATCAGTTCCGGTCTGCTGTATTTATTTATCATATCCATTACATAAGGAACTTCCTCCCGCCAAAGCCCCTTCCCCACACTGTTCAAAATCCACCAAAATTCATTGCAGCAATGCAAATATTCTTCTTTTCCCGGTTTTTTCACCCAATGGTCTTCATCCGTGGCATCCGGAATTGCAGGCAGCATATTATCCTTGTCCAAAAGAAGCACGCAAAGCCTGTCATGCAGGATGTCCTTTTTGGCATATTCCAATGTCATCAACCGCAAGTCCAGGCGGTTCCCATCCGCAAACTGCATCAGATAGCCATAGCAATTTTCAGGTTCCGCCCCTTCGCCCGGCATATCATCCGGGTATTGCATGTACATCCGCCTGCCAAACACATCAATCCAGCCCCTATCCATCCGGAAGCTCTCCGTTTCCCGGACCACATATACAATATCATAATCCTGAAAAACATCCCGCGGAGCATTCAGATTGGTTCTGGAACCTCCCATATATGCCCCGCGGATACGTACATCTTTCTCAGCAATCTCTATTATCATATCCATCATTTCTTTCCTGCTTCTCATAGGCGCTGCGCTCCTTGTCTTTTTGCTGTATTCCTCATAGCTTTTCCGGTTTCATTATAGCAAGAAAACCAAAAAAAGAAAATACGGATGTATTTTTTTTAATACTTCTAAAAAATTTGCACGAAAGGTGTTTTCATATACAGAAAAATCTGGTACATTCATACTATAATTCAATAGGAGGTTAAAAATGAGGTATTTCTTTGACGGTAAAATCGAAAAATTGGACGACATTTATTCTATCCATATCCCTTTTAATGTTTGGGAAGTATGCAAGCAAAGAGATGTGATTCAGGCAGAAATCATCTTAGATAACAAAATTATCGAATGCGAACTCCTGCCGGAAGATAAAGGGGGCAATTATAAGATTCATCTAGAAGGTTCATCCCTGGACCATACAGATGTTACAAGACCCCATAAAATACTTTTGCACATAACCGGCAGCATTATCCAGATGAACCAGAACAGCCCCTACAGCTTTGATAACCCCATCCGCAAAATCGACAGCATGGAAGTCATTATCCAACCGGAAGACGGCCTTTGCGGGCAAACCTGCGTCGCTATGCTTGCCGGGATAACCATTGCCGAAGTTGTCAGCGTCATGGACTGCCGCGAATGGCAGGCTACCATGGGAAGGGTGATTTCAGCCCTGAATTATTACGGCATTGACCACTCCGATATCATCATTTACACCGAAGGGCAGGAAGCCACCCTTCCAAAATGCTGTATCATGATGGAAAAAATGGGCCGCTACTGCCATTATCTTGTACATTATGACGGGAAATTCTACGATTCCAATTTGGGAGTCCTGAGCCATTACGACATGAGCAAACTTTTAGGGTATCTGGAAGTAAAAGTCGATTAGCTTTTTTTAATAAATTCCGCACCGCACTTCGGGCAGCGTACCGCAATTTTCCCCTTTCCCCGCGGTATCCTGATTTTCTGCCCGCAGCCGGGGCATTTATAAATATGGTGCGTCTTCCGTTGGCGCATCATATTTTTTTGTATGCCGATATATCCCCGGAGCTTTGCCGTATGCTTTACAAAAGCCTGGTTCTCCGCATACCGTTTGGAATAATTTTTGGAAAACATCCTGAAATAGGCATATGCCAGCAAAGCGAATGCCGTCCAATAAACCACATCCCTCCGGACAAAAAGGGAAAGGATCATCAATGCCATAGCCATTCCCATTAAAAACCTATTCAGCAAATCCGGGCCGTATACACCATATCTTCCCTGCATAAACCGCATAAATTTCTCTTTCACATTCATTACCTCATTCTCATCCCGACGTACTTTTCCCGCCTTATACAGGCGATAATTCCACTTCTTTCTTTTCATTGTAAAGCCTGTATCGGAAAATACAATAAAAGCATTCACAAAATTTAATAAAAAAATGCTAAAGTACACCTTAACGGAGCATAATCCCTCCCAAACCCATGCCATAAGCAACTATATACAGCAGGAAAATATGCGCCGGATAAAAAAGATAGAAAATCCATTTCAGGTTCCATCCCCGCTCTCCGTTGTACCTATGTATTGGCAACAAAATCAGAAAAGAGGTCACCTCACTCCATGACATCAATGTCAGAACGGCACAGCCGGCTCCTGCTTCCAACATTTTATTCTTCCTGAGCAAATACATCCATACAATCGTCAGTACGCCCATGCCGCCATAATCCGTTCTAAGGAAATCGGCCAGGCACATCCCCCCTACAAGGGCCACACAGTTGATAATAAAACAAAGGGAACTATTCCATTCCTTCTTCTCTCCAATATAACGGAAAAAGATCAAAACAAGCAAGCCTATCAGCAGCGTAAAAAATACGTTCTGATACTGCATATAAAATAGTTTTCCTGAAAACCCCAAATCAAAAGGCATTTCCGATATCAGCGCAAATAAGAACAGCCGTCCGGCATATTTTTTTACATTCCGCGTATGGCAAAAACCTTCTATCAGCAGAAAGCAGAAAATAGGGAATCCCAATCTTCCTATGGATCTCATTACCACATATACCCAATATATCGTCACTGACGAAAAATTATGTGCCCAAAGCACCCTCTCCAAAACAATTGCCGCAGTATGATCCACAAGCATGGTGATAATCGCTATCATCTTCAGCGTACTTCCCGTTGCTCCCCATTTCTTCGATTCTTCCTGCGTTACAGCCTCCACTGCATTATCCATTTTAATAACCATGCCTTTCTCTCGGCCTGCAAACATGAAACCACAGACATAAAATTTTATATCTGTAACCTAGACAAGCGCCTTCTTATCTTGTTCTTTTCATAGCTATCCGACCTTTTACTTTTTTCATTGGTAACTACATACTGTCAATAGCTGCATACCATTCACTATTGCATACTATCACAATGTCATTTAGTTAGTGCCTTGATTCAGCCGCGAGGAACATAAAATGCTCAAGGAACCCGTTAAAAAGCGTCGGCACTTAACGAGGTTCCTCACGAGTTTAGTGTCCGTTACGCTTTTTACCGAGCGAAAGCGTGGTGACGGAGCATTTTATGTTCCTCACGGCGTCCGGTACCGTTAACTAAATGACATTGCATACTATCAGCGGCGTTATTCCGTATCATCGCTTCCGGTTTCCATCACGGATGCCGGAACCTGATTGGATGTATCGGCATCGGCTGGTTTCGTCCTAGTGCAAATTAACAGGATAATGAGAATAATCAGCGAAATAATGAACCGCTGCTTTTTCGTAAATTTGTTTTTCATAAGGAAATTCCTCTTTTCTTTTATTTAGAAAATACTATAATGTTTTCATTATATGGCAAAAGCGGAAGAAATCCAAGATATCTTTTGAAAATTCGAGAATGCAAGGAATAAAACGAGAACACGTTTTTTTCTCACGGAATAGCAAAAAGCATCGTAATTCCATGAAACAACACGCATATTGCGCACCCTAATATGGTCGGAATCATAAAAGAAAGGAACGTCCACTTTAGGCTCCCCGTCTCTTTACGGATGGTAAGGCAAGTTGTCGCACATGGCCAATGAACCAACGTAAAAAGCATCACACTGACAGCCGTTGCCCACGTCCACCCATTTTCTACCAGCAGTTGCTTTAAAATACTCATTTCACTTATTTCAGCCAAACTGCCTTGCGAAAGATATGCCATTATCATAATCGGCACAACAATTTCATTTGCAGGAAGCCCCAATAAAAATGCCAGTAAAATAACCCCATCCAACCCCATAGCCTTTGCCGGTATATCCAGCAGCCCTGATAAATAGGACAAAATTGTCATGTCGTTTACTCTGCCGTTTGCCAATATCCAAAGCAAAATCCCTGCCGGGGCTGCTGTCAATGCCGCACGCCCCAATACAAACATTGCCCTATCCAAAACCGAGCGGATAATTACCCTCCCTATCTGTGGCCTTCTATATGGAGGCATTTCCAGTGCAAAAGACGAAGGCACACCTTTTAAGAAAGTGACGGACAAAAACCACGATACCAGAAACGTTAAACCTACCCCCAACAATATAATCCCCGTCAATATAAACGCTGCCCCAATAGAAGCCCCTGCCGCTTCCCCAACGAAAAACATTGTTATAACCGCAATCAAAGTAGGAAATCTGCCGTTGCATGGCATAAAGCTATTGGTAATAATAGCGATTAACCGCTCTCTGGGCGAGTCTATAATGCGGCATCCCACCACGCCTGCAGCGTTGCACCCGGCCCCAATGCACATAGTTATGCCCTGTTTCCCGCAGGCATTGCACTTTTTGAAACATTTGTCCAAATTAAACGCCACCCTTGGCAGATAACCGGAATCTTCCAATATGGTAAACAATGGGAAAAAAATCGCCATTGGAGGCAGCATTACAGAAACCACCCACGTCAGGACACGGTACATGCCATACACAAGCATTTCCCTCCACATCTTCGGTATCCCGAGAAAACACAGCCCATCCATAAGCTTCCCTTCCCAAGAAGCAAAAAAGGAATGCAAAGCTTCCGAAGGATAATTTGCCCCCACAATTGTCAGCCAGAAGACCAAAAAAAGCAAAAGAAGCATCACCGGAATACCGGTTATCCTTCCCGTAAAAAACTTATCTTTTCTCCTGTCCTTTGCATGGTACCCCTTATCCCCGGATTCTATAACCCCTCTGCATATCTCTCCCGGCGTTATCCCTTCTGTTTTTCCTCTTTCCAATGCCTCCGCCCTATTTGCAGCCATCTCTTTGATTGCCCGGTACAGCTCCTCCATCCCGACGTTGCTTCTCGCCGACGTTCCTACCACAGGTACGCCCAATCTGTTTTCCAGTTTCTTTAAATCAACGCTCACATGCTTTTTCCTGGCTTCATCCATCATGTTCACGCATACTACTACTTTCCCTGTCTGCCCCAGAACCTGCAGCACCAGCCGCATGTTGCGTTCCAGGCATAAAGCATCGCAGACCACCACGGCTACATCAAATTCACCGGAACATAAAAAATCCCTTGCTACCTCTTCCTCTGCCGAATGGGCATCCAAAGAATAGCATCCGGGAATATCCACCAGAACATACCCCTGCCCTTTATAACAAGCATACCCCTGAGCGCTTGCCACTGTTTTGCCGGCCCAATTCCCGGTATGCTGCCGCATCCCTGTCATTGCATTAAACACCGTACTCTTACCCACATTCGGGTTCCCCGCCAAAGCCGCCACTATGTCGCTATTCCGTTTCTTATGTATCCCCAGCCCCATATCCAATGCGCCCATCCCTACTGAAGATTTACTTAAACCCATCCGCTTCCATCCCGCTTTCAATTTTCACTTGAATATTCCGGGCATCCTCAACCCGGATTGCAATCAACGTTCCCATGACATAATAAGCAACTGGGTCGCCAAACGGACTGCAATATACACATTCCACCTGGCTTCCCGGCACAAATCCCATGTCTTCCAGCTTCCGCCTAATCCCTTCTGCCAGAGTCATCCTTTCAATCCATCCCTTTTCCCCTGGCTTTAACCCATTCAGCCCTATTATTCCCCTTTCCATCTCCACCAATGCAAAGCTCCTTTCCGGGAATTTATGTATTCCCTTAAAGTAACTTATGCATCTTCCAAAATATTGCGATAGCAAAGCGAATCCCATTGGCAGTCTCCGCAAACCGACTTCCTTTTTCCCGCATCCAAAATATTTTCTTTTACCAATCCCTCAAACTCTTTCCAACCCATTTCCGTTCCTGCTTCCAAACCGCACAATTCCAGCGTTTTCCAATCATACCCTGCTACCTTATCCCCGTTTGTACAAATACCGGAGCTATTGTTCGGGCAATATCCGCATATCTTATCCGTTTCCGCTACAATACATACTTTGGGGTTTTTCTCCAATGCCCTCTTGATCATATCCATATGTTCTACAAATTCTTTGCTGTAACCCCTACCTTTAAAAAAGGCAAGGCACATCCCATGATGTGCCCTTATCCTATAATTTTCCATACCTTTGACCATACACTTTCTTTCATCCGTAAATCCCGGGAATCTTCTCAAAGCAACTTCTGCCGCATACATTAAAGCTTCGTCCTTACCTCATCTATTGCATTTTTACAATTATCCCCAACCGCTTTCCGAGTGTCAATGCCAGCGCAATTTTAATCAAATCCGGGATAATAAACGGAATGACGCACCAGCCCAGCACGGTAGCAAGCCCTATTGAGCCTGCATTTTTAGTATAAACCATCATAAACCATGCGGTACCAAAAATATAGCATACCACCAGGCCGATTACCATTGATACCGCCTGAACCCATAGCTTTCTCCCAAGCAGCGCTTCCATTCCCCACATAACCAATGCCGATAAAATAAATCCGATAATATAGCCTCCCGTATTCCCCGCTAATACCGCAAGCCCTTGTGTAAATCCTGCAAATACCGGAATCCCTATTGCCCCCAACAGAATATAAACCACTACCGCCACCGTTCCCCTTTTCCCTCCCAGTACACATACTGCAAGGAATACTGCAAAAGTCTGTAGTGTGAACGGCACTGTGGCGGGGATGGATATCCATGAGCATATCGCCATCAATACTGCAAATACCGCAATGTAAACCATATCATACGTTTTACTTCTCGTCGCTGTTACCGTAGTCATCATTTTTTCCTCCCTTTTCTAAACAAACCCGTATATTAGGAGCCATTACCAGACATTTCTCCTAACTTCCGAACCTTAAGCTGAAAAAATAATAACATCCGGGCAGTATATTGTCAACCACATTTTTCTAATAGTTAACATTAAGTCAACAGCCCGGTATTCCGCCAGGCTGTTGACGCCAAAACACTTATTCGGATTTTACAAACCGGTCTGCACCAACTCCGCATATGGGACACTTAAAATCTTCTGGCAAAGCATTTCCTTCATATACATAGCCGCATACCTGGCAAGTATATTTCGCCTTTTTCTCATTTTCCACCGTATTGCCATCCCCATTTTCCGGCAGGTAAGTAGGCGCATTTTTGGGGCTTTTCCCTTTCACAACATTATGGTAATATGCATAAGTCATGGCATCCCCCATACCGTCATATGAGCCTGCGTCTATTACCTCCCCTAAAAATACCGTATGTGTAGCTGTTTCCATCTTATTGATTACCTTGCATACCACATATCCGCAAGTAAACTTTACCACAGGTATCCCCTGCACCATCTCATAATCCACATGTTCAAATTTGTCCACATCTTTGCCGGAGCGGAACCCGAAATTTCCAATTAAACCCGCATCGGAGTCCTTCGCCATAATGGAAAACGCAAACTTTCCGGTTTTTTCTATACATCCGTTCGTATAATTATCATGGTTTACACTCACCGCTACCGTAGCCGGAGAAGATGTAATCTGCATAATACTGTTGGCGATACATCCGGTAGGTCGCTCTCCGTCCAGCGAAGAAACAATATAAACCCCGTAAGACATTTTTCTGAAAATATTTATATCCATGTTTTTCCTTTCCCGTGCCTTTGCACTAAATAAAAATAGTAATCATTACTATTTTAATATATCATCTTTTTTATTATTGTCAAGTATTTCCATAAATATGCGTAATTTTATATATCATTATATATATCATTTTATACAATCGAGTAAAGAAAATTCACCTTCCCATACCTGCTCATAAAGGCATATTTTATCTGCACGGGGCTGCCCATTGACAAAGGCTTTGCAATAAATTGCAAAGCCCGCAGGTATTTGTAAAAACAAGCATAAAATACAGTCTTACAAAAAAGTCTTATAATCCTCATAATTTTTCTCAAGCAATTTCGGCGTATCCAAGCCATAAGGGCATTTTCCCTTACATTTTCCACAGTGGAGGCATTCTTCTATCTTTTTCATCTTTTCCTGCCATTCTGCCTCTAAATATCTTTCCTTTGGCGCACGTCTTAACAGCAGGCTCATCCGCGCACAATTATTTATCTCAATCCCTGCCGGACAAGGCATGCAGTAACCACATCCTCTGCAAAAATCCCCCGCCAATTCCTTTTTCTCTTTCTCAATTTCCTCTTTCATCCCGTCCGTTAACACCGGAGGGTTTTCCTGATAAGAAAGAAACTCATCCAGCTCTTCTTCCCTCTGGATCCCCCAAATAGGTTCTACATGCCCAAAGCCGGACATATAAGCATAAGCTAAGGCGGAATTGGTAATCAACCCTCCTGACAACGCCTTCATAGCAATAAATCCTATGTTTTTCTCTTTACACATATCCACAATTTTCTTCTCCCGTTCCCCTGCCAAATAGGAAAACGGAAATTGTACCGTTTCATACAGCCCGGATTCCACTGCTTCTTCCGCTACGGAGTACCTGTGGTTGGTAATCCCGATATGCTTTATTTTCCCTTGTTTCTTTGCTTCCTCCATCGCTTCATACAACCCGGAGCCATCTCCTGGCTTTGGGCAGAATGCCGGATTATGGAACTGGTAAATATCAATAAAGTCAGTCCGTAAGTTTTTAAGGCTCATCTCCAATTCCGTCCAAAAACTTTCCACATCCTTTGCTGCCGTTTTTGTACTTATAATTATTTTTTCCCTGATATATTCAAAAGCTGCCCCTATCTTTTCTTCGCTGTCAGTATACATTCTAGCGGTATCAAAATAATTAATCCCGTAGTAAAACGCCTTTTGCAGCAAATATACTGCATCCCTTTTCGATACCCTTTGCACAGGCAACGCCCCGAATCCGTTTTTATTCATTACCAGCCCTGTTTTTCCCAACGTAATTTTCTGCATTCTTACTAAACCCTTTCAAAATATAATTGATAAGATTGATATTCACCCATTTCTTTCGGCAATAAATACCCGCCATACATAAGGGCGCGCCCATTATACACTTTTCCTGTATCCGCTTCCATATAATCATCATAAGGGTTTAATCCCCTTAGCTTAACGATACAATCCGGCGCATTCGCCTGTGCGCTGGTCATTACCACATTTACCAGACACTTATTCATATCTGTGGAAATGAACTGCCACGCCATAAAAGCTTCTTCCGGTTTTGTCAAACGGTAGTAATCGCCGCCCTGTATCAAGTCAAAATACTTCTTATAATCCTCAATCTGCGCTTTAACCTCTTCCTTATCCTCATCCGACATCTTGCTGATATCCAGCTCATATCCAAAGGTACCCGCCATAGCCACCGTACCCCTTGTATGCAATGGTGTGATACGCCCATTCTGATGGTTCGGACAAGCCGATACATGGGAGCCTACCGTACTAATCGGATAGCAGAATGAAGTTCCGTATTGGATTTTCAGCCTCTCAATGGCATCTGTGTCATCGCTGCACCATATCTGAGGGGAGTAATAAAGCATACCCGCATCGAACCGTCCGCCCCCGCCGCTGCATCCTTCAAACAGCACATCCGGGTATTTGGAAGTAATCTTTTCGAGAAGTTCATACAGCCCAAGCACATACCGGTGTCCGGCCTCGCCCTGCTGATCCGGCGTAAGTTCCGGATTATAAACATCGCAAATGCTCCGGTTCATATCCCATTTTACATAGGAAATATCCCCGGTATCCAAAATGTCGCAAATCACCTGATAAAGATAATCGCGTACACATTCCCTTCCCAAATCCAGTACGAGTTGGCATCTTCCCCTTCCGGGTTCCCGGCTCGGCAAAGCAAATGCCCAGTCAGGATGTTCTTTATAGAGCCTGCTGTCCTCGTTCACCATCTCAGGCTCTATCCATATCCCAAAAGAAAGCCCTTTTTCTTTAATCCTCTGAATCAGCTCATGAAGGCTCATCCCCAGTTTTTCTTCATTCGGGAACCAATCCCCAAGCCCTGACTCATCAAAATCCCTTTTGCCGAACCAACCGTCGTCCATCACAAGCATTTCAATCCCTAGTTTCGCCGCTTCTTCCGCAATGCTAATCAGTTTTTCCCCGTTGAAGTCGAAATAAGTCGCTTCCCAGTTATTAATCAGCACCGGCCGTCTTCCGTTTTTATATTTTCCACGGCAAAGGTTATTCCGTATAGCCCTGTGGAACTGGGTAGACAGCCTGCCAAGCCCATTCCCCGAATAGCTCATAATAACCTCCGGCATTGCAAAGACCCTTCCCTTTTCCAGTAAAATTTTAAACCGGGAAGGATGTATCCCCATAGTAAACCTTAGCCGGTTCAACTGGCTGACCTCTGCCTCCGCCAAAAAGTTGCCGCTGTATACGTATGCAAATCCATAGCATCCTCCATGCTCTTCCCCCGTTTCCGGTTCGCACAGAATTACAAACGGGTTATGCTGATGGCTGGAAGTACCGCGCAGAGAACCGATTGACGTAATCCCCCTGCCCAATCTCCTTCTTTCCGCTTCCCGTTCCATAGCATGTCTGCCATTAAATGTATAGATATCCATATCCGCCGTCAGGAAATCCATGCTCATGGAAACCGCTTTATCCATCACTGCAGTCTCTTCCTCACGGTTTTCGATTAAACATGCCCTCGTAATCACGTCCAAATTCTCATATACGCCATATAAAAGCGTAACATAAAATTCTTTTGCCCTATCTTTCAGCACAACTTTAAGCGTCTGTGCCATTTCACTGCCGCCGTACATAGCAGGCAGCCCTTCCAGCCCATATTTCCCTTCTGTAATTTCGTGGGATACATACCTTAAGTCCAAAGCATAGCTGCCGTCTCCATGCTGCACCCGGATTCCTTCCGCCCTATAATCCCCTACATTAAAGGAAGGCATCTCCTGAGGCATTGTATCCAAAGATACCGTCCTGTCCATACCAGCATCCCCCATTGCTGTAGAAAACCCGACATCTTCATACCGAAACAGATATGACATATCCTCGTTGGAAATCCTATTTCCATAATAGCTATGCAGCAACACCCCATAAGGGCCTATTTTCATCTGATAAGTAGTATGCTGTGTATCTATCGAAATTGTCTTGGTATTTTCATCATAATAAACTGCCATATCCTATCCTCCTGATACAAGAGCCGCTACAGGCTAAGCTGCAGCACAGCCCCGATTTTTCTTCCGTCGTCGCATATTTGCCAAGAACCGCTTCCGGAAAATAAGTATAACATACTTCTATTTATAATTGCAAGAAACACGGACTGCCATCCCTTATGGCAGTCCGTGTCCGTTACTGCTCACTTTGTGACCGGTAACTATATATTTATTTATCCCCTCTCCCCGTTTATGTAAAACCCCCTATTTTACCGCACCGTTTACAACACCGTTCAGAATCTGTTTCTGGCAGATAATGTAGAAAATCAAAATCGGTATCAATGCCAGCAGATAAGATGCAAATGCCAAGTTATAGTTTGTACCGAACTGTGACTGGAAATTCAACTGTGCCAAAGGCAGCGTATTCTGCCCGGACCCTGCCATAATAACAAGGGGAGTCATCACATCGTTCCAAACAGACAACGCTGTTAAGACTGCTACCGTTGCATGCATAGGACGCATAATCGGGAAAATAATCTTCCAGTAAGTCCTCCATGTAGAAGCCCCGTCCACCTTTGCCGCCTCTTCCAACGCCATCGGGATGTTTACCAGATACCCCGAATACAGCAGGACATTCATCGGCATATAAAATACAACATACAGTATGATAACACCGAACCAGTTTGCCAGGCCCAGTTCCGCCGTCTGCTTTGCCAAAGGCATCATCAGGATTGCGAAAGGCACGAACATACCGCTGACAATAAACAGATATACAAAACTATAAAATTTATTTTTTGCCTTGTTTCTTCCTAAAGCATATCCCATTAAGGAATGGACTACGATAGACAGGCCTACCGCTATCAAAGTAATCAGTAAACTGTTGCCCAAAGAACGCCAGAAGTCCGTTACTTCCATAGCTTCCCTGAAATTGTTCAGGCTCCACGACTGCGGCAAGGATAAAATGCCGCTAATGCTGTTTGTCATTTCGGAAGGCTGTTTAAACGCAATTACAATAGTCAAATACAGCGGGAAAATAATCGTTGAAAGTCCAAGTATCAATAAGACCATTGCCACCTTATTCGTATGCATACTTGCATTTTTCTTTGTCATAGCTGCTCCTCCTTACTGCTGGAAAATTTCATCTGTGCCACGGAAACAATAACAATTACAATAAAGAATACAACTGCATTTGCACTCTGGAAGCCAAACTGTCCGCCTGACATACCATTGTTATAAATCAAGTAGGAAATGGATTCCGTACTCTGTGCCGGGCCGCCCTTTGTCAAAGCCATAATCTGGTCGAATACCATCAGGAAGTTCTTTACGCACAGAACCATGTTAATGGAGAAAAATGGTATAATCAGCGGGAAGGTCAAATAACGGAACTGCTTCCATCCGGTTGCACCGTCTAACCCGCCGGCTTCATATACATCCTCAGGCACCGTCTGTAACCCGGAGATATAAATAATCGTATTCATTGCAATTGCCTGCCAAGCACACACTATCATGATTCCAATCCATGCAACGCTGGGGTTCGACAAAATACTTGTACTCAAGCCTTCCACCCCTATCATCTGCGCTACTGCAGGAAGTATGTATGTGAAAAAGTAATTGAAAATATAGCCGACTACCAATGCGCCCAAAATGTTGGGAAGGAAATAAGCCCCGCGGAAGAAGCTCTTTGCCCTTATCTTACTGTTTAAGCCAAGAGCTAAAAGCAAACTGATTACATTGGTTACAACTGTAGATACAATCGCCAGCTTGAAAGTAAACCAATAAGATTTTCCAACACGGCCATCCGTGAACAAATCAATGTAATTCTGGAATCCTACCCAATTATATTTCCCGAACCCTTTAAAGTTTGTAAAACTATAAATCACGCCACGAATTAACGGAATAGTATTAAAGCAGATAAACAATGCCAAAATCGGAATCGTGATTAATAAAAAAGTTCTTTTCCTTTCATTTTTCATCACTTCTTTCATAGCTCTTCTCCTTTCCTAATTCGCATTCCCATGTTGTTTTTCATATTCTTGCACCAAACGGATAATGTCCCTGTTATACCGCGGCCAATCATTATCGAATTTCGTCAGGAAAGCATCCACGTCTTTATTCAGCAGGAAAGTCTGAATCTGGGCATCCACTGCCATTTCAGACGGATAATAGTGATCCTGATAGTCCTTCATGTTCCCGCTTGTTATGTATTCGGTCATCCCATCCAGGATAGAAGGCAATTGGAAATCCCCTTCTTTACAAGGGATTGCCGTCTGTGCATCAATATATTTCTGAAGATTCTCGTCTGCAAAAAGGAAGTCCAAAACTTCATAAGCCGCTTCTTTGTTCTTGCATTCAGCCATTACACAGAATTGAAGGTCAACACCGGAATTTAGCGTATTGCCGTCTTTTGAGTCATTCGCCGGCATTACGAAAGAGTCCAAATTCAAATCCGGGTTTACGGACAATATCTGCGGAGCCGCGTAGCTTCCGATAGGATACATTGCAGATTCCCCTCTTGCAAAAGCAGTACAAGCATCGTTATATCCGTATGCAAACGGGTCATCCGGCCCATAATTCAAAAGTTCCAAGTATTTCTCCGATATTTCCCTATATTCTTTGGAAAATGTGGTTTCTCCCCTATTTACCTGTTTCGTCGTATCTGCCGGGGAAAGGTCAACCGCCATAGAGTTCCAGGGCGCCAGGCAAGTCCATGTATCCATAAAGCCAAAATAGAACGGAAGAATCCCTTCTGCTTTAATCGTCTCGCATAAAGCTTTCAATTCTTCCCAGTTTTCCGGAATCGTCCATCCATGCTCTTCAAACATGTCGCGGTTATATAAGATTCCGGCTGCATTCGCTACATAAGGCACTGCAAAAGTCCCTTCCGTAGGAACAAGCTCCAATGCTTCATCAATGTCCAGATATCCCTGATTAATATTCTGAAGCCCGCTGTAATCCGAAATATCCGCCAAAATTTCCGCATCCACAAAATAGGAATAATTAATATCTCCGCCAATTCCTATGATGTCTGGATAATCCTCCCTGATAAACCTCGTTTTTAAAATTGTCATCGCATCGTTAGGGGAACTGATTTTCAAATGTATGTCATCGTGCGTTGCATTAAATTCATCTTCCACCGTCTTAAAATAATTTGCCGCTTCCGGTTTGTACTGGACGATTTCGATTTCAACTTTCCCGTCGTTGGCTGAAGCCCCGCATCCACAGACAAACAATGATGATGCCATACAGCATAATGCAAGTCCTAAGCATTTTATCCTTTTCCCTTTCATAGCATTTCTCCTTCCCTATTTTGATAATCGTATTTTAACATACCATTATGCTACTAATAAATACCACTATTTTGCATATTATATTCATTTATGCTATTTTTATGTCTTTTATTTGAAATCGTCTAGCATTTTGGTATATAATAAAAATATACGTCTTCGCGTTGGAAGATTCATTTAATATTAATTCTGAGGTGACATATGAGCGAGGTAATTTTCTCCGTTTTTCCAAGTGAAAATTTTATTGACTTAGGGCTGTACCAGTTCGGCTGGGAGCAATGCGACCCTTCCCATTCCTTCGGCCCTGCAGCCAGGAACCACTATTTGTTTCATCTATGCCTGTCCGGCACCGGAACTCTATATGCGGAAAACAGCAACGGGGAATCCATTGCTTATCAGGTAAAAAGCGGGCAGGGGTTTATGGTATTCCCCCATCAGGTATCCACTTACATTGCGGACCATGAAATCCCCTGGGAATATACATGGATAGAATTTGACGGGCTGCGGGCAAAGGAAGCGGTCGACTTAGCCGGCATCAGCCGTGACCGGCCTATCTATAAAGCCCGTTATAAAGACTTGGCAGAAACGATGAAACAAGAAATGCTATACATTGTAAACAATAAGGAAGCGTCCCCTTTCCATTTAATCGGGCATCTTCACCTTTTTATCGACAGCTTTATCCGTTCTTCCACTTCCGCCCCAATCGGCCAGGGAAGCAGCCTGCGGGATTTTTACATAAAAGAAGCTATCTCATTCATTGAACAAAATTTTCAAAACAATATATCCGTGGAAGACATCGCTACTTCCTGCGGGTTGAACCGGAGCTATTTCGGAAAAATCTTTCATGAATATACAGGAAAATCCCCACAGGATTTCCTCATTTCTTACCGGATGTCAAAAGCAGCCGAACTATTAAAGCTGACAAAACTATCTGTGGCAGATATCGGAAATGCCGTCGGCTATCCTAATCAGCTCCATTTTTCGAGGGCTTTTAAAAATGTATACGGAATTTCACCCAGACAGTGGCGCGGAGAAAACGGAGGCGGGTGCTTATAGCCTTTACTTCGTTGCTTCCGGGCATAAAGACCCATCATTATTATTGTTTGGCAGATGGCAAAAAAATATTGCGCCCGTATCTTATTTTGGTATATACTTGTTATATATCTTTTAAAATAATTTTTAGATTCAATCGTATTATTTTCTTCATGATTAACATATATATTTTTGCGTTTTAGGGCATTTTGCTAACCATCACAAGAAAGAGGACAAAATATGCTTTTTTCCGTATTCCCTAACGAAAGCTTCGTGGACATGACATTATATCAATATGGGTGGGAACCTTGCAAGCCAATGCAATCTTACGGGCCCTACATACGCAATCATTATTTATTCCATTATGTCATTTCCGGTAAAGGTACTTTAGTCTCCGTCAACTCATCCGGCATAAATAAAACCCATTCCCTTAGTGCGGGCAAGGGCTTCCTAGCTTCCCCCGGGCAAATCGTCACTTATTATGCGGACAAGGATGAACCCTGGGAATATGCATGGCTGGAATTTGACGGCATCAAAGTGAGAGAATATCTGCTCAATGCCGGTCTTGATATAAATTCCCCCATTTATGTTCCAAAGACTTTTGCTATGAGCTGTCAGGTAAGGGATGAAATCCTTTATATTGCCAAAAATTCCGATGCAGCGGCTTTAAATCTGATAGGGCATCTCTATCTTTTTATGGATTCCCTCATCTCTACTTCCGTGCGCCAGCATTCCAAACCGGGCGGAAAGGTAAAAGATTTTTATATCAAGGAATCCCTTACCTATATCGAACAACATTACCATGAAAATATTACCGTTGAAGATATGGCCAACATCTGCGGTCTAAACCGGAGCTATTTCGGGAAAATGTTCCGGGAGTCTACCGGCTTCAGCCCGCAAGAGTTTATTATCCATGTCCGTATGAGCAAGGCGAGCGAGCTTTTAAAAAGCACGGACAAAACCATTGGGGAAATCAGCGTTTTAGTTGGATACCCCAACCAGCTTCATTTTTCCCGCGCCTTCAAAAACAAATATGGCGTTTCCCCTAAAAATTACAGGGATTCTGTCGTCATGCCACAATAGCCGCGCTGTTTTCCCCCATACCCTACCCGCCTAACAGCCTAAGAGCCTGCTATACCCAAATGCAAATTTTTTCTGTCTCTCTGTGCTTATAGGCAGTTTCAATCCATTCACTAATGTAATTCCGGTTTTTGTCCTTGACTTTATCAAATAATAATTGACAAGATATGATTGATGAATCCTTAAAAAGGGGATTTTTCCATCCGAAAGCTTATCCTCCACATCGGACAGCTTCCCCACAAATATTTCTTCTTCCCCGTTTTGCAAGTTTACCTTGATTTTCTTTCCCATGCTTTCAAAGTATAAAATCTCTTTACACGGCAACTTATATTCTTCATATTTAAAATGAAATGTAAAATAAAAATTGTTCTCACAAATCTTCTGATTGGCTTCCAAGAATATCT
>Ga0137307_100865_pt1 | contig 32910 bp, 22 predicted proteins | sample NAcewD2O_March_2_FD_97180 | JGI IMG/M metagenome (GOLD analysis project Ga0137307, IMG submission 97180) | Mouse cecal microbial communities from Vienna, Austria - N-Acetylglucosamine amended D2O_March | ecosystem: Host-associated > Mammals > Digestive system > Large intestine > Cecum | place... | reverse complement strand
TCCCGTATCAATAAAATACAGGGTCAGCCCTTCTCTGTGAGCGAACTCGTGGAGAAAACCCGTAAAATAATGGAGGAGGCATAATCATGGACGAAAAGACTTTTATTCCCGGCGATTTCAAAAGCGACCAGGCCGTGCGCTGGTGCCCCGGATGCGGCGACCACGCCATTCTCAATACTCTTCACAAAGCGATGGCAGCTCTGGGTGTCGCTCCTCACAAGACAGCGGTCATTTCGGGTATCGGATGCTCGTCGCGTCTCCCTTACTATATGAACACATATGGTTTTCACACCATTCACGGACGCGCTGCCGCTGTGGCTACAGGCTACAAAGTGGCAAATCCTGAAATGACCGTATGGCAGATTTCGGGCGACGGCGACGGTCTCGCCATCGGCGGCAACCATTTCATTCATGCGGTGCGCCGCAACGTCGACATCAACATCGTTCTGTTCAATAACAAAATCTACGGTCTTACCAAAGGCCAGTATTCGCCTACCAGCGACCGTGGTTTTGTGAGCAAGTCGAGCCCTTACGGCACTGTTGAAGACCCCTTTATTCCTGCCGAACTCGTATTCGGTGCCCGTGGCAATTTCTTCGCTCGTTCGATTGATGTTGAGCTCGACACTTCTGTGAAAGTTCTCGAGGCTGCTGCCCGTCACAAAGGTGCTTCTGTTGTGGAGATTCTTCAGAACTGTGTGATTTTCAACAACGGCATTCACAACGCTATCACCGACCGTGAATTCCGCGCCGACCGCACCATTCTTCTCCGCCATGGCGAAAAAATGCTCTTCGGCAAGAATATGGACCGTGGCATTGTGCAGGATGGTTTTCTGCTCAAGGCCGTGACAGTAGGTGAGGACGGATACACTATCGACGATGTGCTCATTCACGACGCTCACACTCCCTCTAACTTCCTGCATCAGCAGCTCGCCATGATGGACGGTCACGAGCTGCCGCTTGCCGTTGGCGTGATTCGCGATGTGGAGGCTCCTACCTACGACACAGCTGTGTCGCAGCAGGTAGATGAAGTAAAGGCTCGCAAGGGATTTGCATCGCTTCGCGATATGATTCTTGCCGGCGATACCTGGACTGTGGAGTAATCATATAATACGCTCACTCAACTCAGGCGCCGGTAAATCTATTGCAGCTTGACCGGCGCCTATATTGTATAAAAAACTTTATCCAATTTGTTTCCTATGAACTTTATCAAACGCTTTGCCGTTATTGCGCTGCTAATCTGCGCTACGGCAACTGTGTGGGCGCAGTCAGCGGCATTCACAGCCGCAAGCTACAACCTGCGCCAGAAAAACAGCAGTGATTCTGTGGCTGGTAATGGCTGGGCACGTCGTATGCCTGTGATTGCTGACCTTATCAAATTCCACGGCTTCGATATTTTTGGCACTCAGGAGGGCTTTAAAGAGCAGCTCGACGGCCTCAAGTCGCTTATGCCGGGATACGAATATATAGGTCTTGGACGCGACGACGGCAAGGACAAAGGCGAGCATTCGGCTATTTTCTATCGTCCCGACACATTTGAGCTTCTCGACCATGGCGATTTCTGGCTCTCGGAAACGCCCGAAAAGCCCGGTCTGGGCTGGGATGCCGTGTGCGTGCGTATTTGCACATGGGGTAAATTCCGTCATCGTGCCTCCGGCAAGGAGTTCGTGTATATGAACCTCCATATGGACCACGTGGGTAAAGTTGCCCGTGTCGAAAGCGCTAAGCTTGTCCGCAGCCGTATCAAAGACATCGTAGGCGACGGCGCCGCTATCGTGACCGGCGACTTTAATGTCGACCAGACTCATGAATCATACCGCACAATGACTGCCAATAACGAGCTTGTCGACAGCTACGAGACCGCTGAGCTCCGCTATGCGCCCAACGGCACATTCAACGGCTATCACACCGATGGCTTTACGAATTCGCGTATCGACCATGTTTTTGTCACACCGGACATCAAGGTACGTAAATACGGCGTTCTCACCGATACCTACCGCACTCCCGACGGCCCCGGGCAAGACGTGAAGCTCAATGCCGCTCCGCGCGAAATCCGTGCAAAGAAGTACACTGCACGCACTCCGTCGGACCACTTCCCCGTGATGGTGCAGCTTGAACTCTGACACTCGCCAAAAGACTACAAAAAGCCCGGCCGCCGATAAGCAGCCGGGCTTTTTGCAGGTATATGCAGAAAAATGATTATCGGATAACGATTTTACCCGATTTGTTTGCTACATTGTAGATGTAGATGCCGGGAGTGAGGAGACCGAGGTCGGCGCTGCCTACACCTTCGATGTTTTCGCTGTAAGCGAGGTTGCCGGCGATGCTGTAAACGCGGAGTGTCGATGGCGTATTCACGCTGTAGCCGAGCACATTGCCGTTGAATGTGAATGTGTTGTCTTTTGTAGCTACGTTTTCAACGCCTGCCTGAGTGGTGTCGTAGGCAATTTTGAAAGTGACAGTAGAGTTGATGTTATCCCTTACGGTTACAGTCATTTCGCCGTTCGAAGCCGGAAGCTCAGGGTATGGAAGGAAGTTGATGTGAGCCTCATATTCAAGCGATTTCTCGTTGAAAGTATAGGGCGTGTCGGCGGTGAAGCATGTGCCGGTCTCTTCGCAGATAGCCATGATGTTGGGGGTTGTTCCAGAGCTTGTGCCTGAATACGAGAAAGTGAGCTGATTCATGTTTGTGGTGAACTTCAGCTGTAAATTCGCTTCGAACACAACGCCCTGTTGCTGTACAAAGTCATCGGAGTAGAGCGAGTATGTTTCTCCGTTTGCAACAGGCTTTCCGTTGGCAGTTACGGTGACAAGAGCGTTGGCAGCCGAAGCTCCGAGGAGTGCGGCTGCAAAAAGAGTAAAGAGTTTTTTCATATATGTAGTATTCTTTTTTATGGTTATTTCTCTGCACCGGCAGAGCGGTGCAGAGAGTATTGTCGTTTGTTATTCTTCGGTAGGTTCGTCGTCGGGAATCAGCTCTGCCTCGGTGGCCTGGAGCACTCCGGTTGAGTCGTATACAAAGGCTACTACAGCCATGTTTTCGGGCTTCCAGTTTTCAGCGAGGGTGTATGTGTACGATTTATCGCCAAATACATTCTTCGTAGCTTTGAAAGTTTCGCCGTTGGTTCCGTTGATTGTCGCACGGAAAACGTGGTTGTGCACGTAGTCAAACTCGTATTTGCCTCCGTTGAGCTGAAAACCCACGATTCCGCTCTCGATGAGCCATAGCTGAATGTTACCGTCGATGTCGGCTGTGGGCTTGTAATTTACATTTACCGAGAGGCTTTTTGTAGCTTCGTCGAAGTCGGTGGTTACTTCGAGAGTGAGGGGCGATTCGCGCTCGAGCTGCTGACGTACTGTAGCGGCCCAGTCGTCGCGTCCGAGAGCCTTGGTGCGACGGTCGACAACACCTGTGGGAAGCACGGGCTTGCCGGCGTTGTTGTAGTATGTCTCGCCTTCGGGGGTGCCGAGACCGTTTAGAGTGGTGTTGGAAGTCGGTATGCTGAGCGAGCTTGCGTGGATGCTGACGGGGATGAACGACGAGCCATACTGCTCGCGAAGCTGCGCCACGATTTTGTGGCCTTCGGGGCAGTTGGTGCAGTTCTGTCCGGTGAACTCCTCGAGGAGAACGGCGCGCTTAGGCTTTACGGCCTCGACTTCGATGTAACGCTCGTCGGGCGATATGCTGTCGCAGCCGCTCACGATAAGGGCTGCTGCAGCAAATGGTATTATAAATTTATTAATTTTCACTGTGTGATTGTTTTGAGGTGAGAGTAAATGAAGATTAATCAGAAGTTGTAGCTATATGAAATCTGGAATCCACGGCTTGCGGGCACGTAGCGGCACACACCGCCTGAGCAGTTGTAACCGGCACGGGTACGTCCGTAGCCCACCATTAAGCGGTTCGACTTGTAGTTGCCTGTCACCGATGCCATGTAGTAGTGGAGGTCGGTTTCTCCGCAGTTCCACATATCGCTTACCGAGAACATGAGGTAGGGGAGTACCGACAGTTCGAGGAGACCGAAGCACCAGTCGCCTTTGTCTTGCTTTGTGCCGAGATACTGCACCTCGCCACGGAGTGTGAGCTTGCGGTTGAAGCGATATTTAGCATCGATAACGCCGATGTGAGCGTTGACCATTCCGCCGTGACCTTCAATAACATCCATGTTGTATCGCTGATACATGTACATGGCGTTGAGGTGGAAGTCAGATGTGATGCGTTTTTCCATCTGGAGGTTTAAGTCTTGATAATAAAGACCTCCCATTTTGAAGAACGGAGTCGAGCCGCCGTCGGTGCCGTAGAGCGAGCCGTTGAAAGTTTCGCCGGGTTTGTGGACGAGGCCGCGGATATAGCTCATGTTCAGGTTGAATTTTGTGCCGTATTTGCCTCCGATGGCTGTTTTGCGCTTGAAATTATAGGCAAGGGCACCCTGGAATGCCCATTCGCCCGGGGCAGCCTGGGTAGCGTAGGGATACATGGCTGCGAGGGCGTAGGTGTGCTGATAGGCGAAAGCCGGCATATTGTTGAGGAAGGCGGCAGTGAGAGTCTGGGTGCGCTTTGAGCGGAACGCCATATTTTCGCTGCGCTTTGCCTGCACGAGGGCGCTGAATCCTTTTTTAGCGTAAGAGCCCGAAAGCATCACGGCCGTACCGGTGCGGTAAGTGTAGTTGTTGTCGGCCGAGGGGTCGGAACCTTTCCATGCAAATTCGCCGAGGAAATCCCATGCGTTACGGTTGAAGTGAGTACGGATATCGAACGAATGCACGTCGAGCGGCAGATTGAGTTTGTAGTTTGTGCCGGGCACTATGATATCTTCATCTTTTTCGTGTTTGAACACATAAGATGCTCCTATGCTCCAGCTTATGTTGCGGTCGCGCAGAGCCTGCGAGTATTGTTCGAGTGCTGCTTCGGCATCGGCACCTGCTATTTTGGTGCGCATGTCCCAGTCCCAGAAGCGGCGTTGCACACCGCCGAGAGCGGTGAGTCGCAGACCTTTGACGGCATTTACCTTTACGCGAGCGCCGCGGATTGAATTGTCGATGCCGAGAGAGCGCTCCTCATAGGTTCGGAGTATGAATCCGCTGCCAAACTGCTCGTAGAAGTCGCCGAGCGTGAGCTCGCAGTTGCGGTATTTTCCTTTTACGAAAATATTTGCGAGGCCCCAGCCCTTGAACGCCTGTTCGAAGCCGGGAAGCGGATGCTGCAGATATTCGATGCGAGCGCCACCGTCGACGTATTTGCTGAATACGCTGGCGTTGGCGTAGAAATTGCCGAGAATTTTGTCGGAATAGTGCTCGGTGCCGATGTCGTAGTCGTCTTCGGGAAAGAGTACATCGGCCTGCACACTTCCGTGCACAGACACTTTGTTGGCGATGCCGTCGCCTGCATACTGTGCGGCGGCAGGCAGCGATGCCAAGAGGACAACAGGCAGTAAGAGCCGGCTTGTTTTATTCATGATGCGATAGTTACCGGTTTTAAAGGCTTATTGTTTTGCGATGACTTCGCGGATTTTGTCGATGATAGCCTGCTCGGAGCCTTCGGTGTAGCCGCTGTGCGAGTAAACGATGTTGCCTTTGCCGTCGAGAACAAAAACATGGGGAATTGCCTGCACTCCCATTGCGCGCATGAAGTCTCCATTGGGGTCGAGGAGCACATCATACTCCCAGCCTTCCGACTCTACGGTAGGTTTCACCTTATTAATATTGTGGGCTTCGTCTTCCGAAACGGCAAACAGCTTCATGCCGGTTTCGTCCTGCCAGTCGGCATAAACTTCGTGAATGGCGCGGAGCTCACGCTTACAGGGGTGGCACCAGTCTGCGAAGAAACTGATGACGAAAGGTTTGCCTTCGTTAGAGAGCTGTGATACGTTTACTACTTTGCCTTCAAGATTTTTTAGCTCAATCGAGGGGAGCTGAGCACTTGCAGCACATGCTACAAACAAGACTGCGATAAGCGAGAAAAATTTAGCTAATTTCATGTTAACTTGCTGGTTTTGCGTTGTTTTGGCGACTCCTGGCAAGAGATTCGTGGCAGGGCCGATTCGGTAGGGAATTTATTAACGATGCAAAGGTAGAGAAATAAATGCAAAGATTGAATAAAAGTATCGAAAAAAATGTGGTACTTTGGAGAATTATTACTAAATTTGGAGCCGAAATGGTACTTGATTGCTCGCTTAATTGAAAAATCAGCTGCTTTTCTTTGACATTATGGCTAAAAAGTAGAAAACAGATACCGCCACACAGAGGTTAAAGGCGGCCTTTACTTCGTATTGGATATTATCAGTAATTATATAACATATGAATTTTATTTACAGATTATTAACACTCGCAATTGCCGTAACCCCCTTCGTGTTGTCGGCAGAAGTTGCCGCTCCCAAAATTACCGGCCTTCATGCTCTTTATTCCCGTATGTCGGACAACGGCAAATGGGCGGTGAGCGAGAAAGGCAGTGAAGTGGACGGCACTATTGAACCCGCCGGCGGTTATCTGCTCAATCTTGAGACGATGGAAAACCGCGACCTTTCGCCCGCTGATGGTTTTGCCGGTGTCAGCGATGTCACCGACGACGGCCAGATTGTTGTCGGTTCGTTCCAGACTCGTCCTGCTATGTGGACTCCCGACGAAGGTTGGATTCAGCTCCCGATTCCCCCCGGCTGCCAGGCCGGCTACCTCTCGGCTGTTACTCCCGACGGAAAATATGCTGTCGGTTATGCTGTGCCCATTCAGAACAGCGCATATGCGCGTCGTGCTATCTGCTACGACCTTACCAAACGCGACTATCTTGAACTCAGCAATCTGCCCGAGCTTGATATGCTTCATGAGAACATGGACCAGACACGTTTTACCGATATTTCGGCCGACGGCCGCTATATCATCGGTGAGATGTCGTTCAGCTACGTGATGCCTCCCCAACAGTGCGCCTTCGTATACGACCGCGAAGCCGAGGACTACGAAATGCTCGGCTTTATCGATTATGACGACAAAGACTGGGAGCCACTGGTGAAAAACCTCAACCATGTTGAAAATCCCACAATCAGCCCGAACGGAGAGTGGATTGTCGGCGGTGCTTATATGGCAGAGCCCGTGCCTGGTTCGAACTTTCCCAAAGAGTATAGCGTTGTTTTCCGTTACAACCTCAAGACCAAAAACTTTGAAATCTTCAACGGTGAGGACGATTCCGACTATTTCGCATCTCTGATTCTCAACGACGGTACTGTGATTGCAGGTAGCCCTGCCTCCACACCCTACCGCTACGCACACGTGCGTTGCGGCAACTATTACATAGCACTGGCCGATATCTTCAAGCAGGTTTACGGCATCGATTTCGAGGCCGTGACCGGCGACGTTAACACCGGTACTCCATGGACCGCTACCACCGACGGCCGCACATTCATCTTCGCTCCCTCGCCGAATGACTCTTATCTGCTAAAACTTGACGAATACATTCTCGATGCCGCAAAACGTGTCGATATGCTCGCAGACTACACAGTGAGCCCTGTCAGCGGTAGTGTTATGGGACGCCTCTCTACTGTAACTCTAAATTTCACACGCAAGGTAGAGACAAACGGCAGCTCCACTCAGATTAAGTGCACCAAATCCGACGGCAGCGACACCGGCTGGAAAGTATCGACATGGAAGGCCGATGGCCGCAAAATAACACTCGGCTACATGCCGCGCGAACTCGCCGCCGGTGAGACATATACTATCACCATTCCTGCCGGCCGTATCCGTATGGCCGGCGATGCCGAAATTACCTCTCCCGAGATTGCCATCAAATTCACCGGCCGCGAACCCGGCTCTGTGAAACTTGTAGCCGCATCGCCGGCCGACGGCAACTCTGTTGCAGGTCTCAGCCTCGAAACCAATCCTATCCTGCTGGAGTTCAACGCCGAAATCCAGGTTGTGGAGAATGCCGTGGGTCAGCTCTGGCGCAAAGGCGAGTCTGCTCCCTTCTGCGGACTCGCAATGCTCAACGGCAAGAACGCAGACAACGGCAACCAGCTTCTTGTTTATCCGCTTACCGACCAGCACCTCTACTCGGGTACCGACTACCAGGTGGTGATTCCCGCAGGTTCTGTAACCGATATTTCCGGTGCCGGTGCCAACGAAGAAATCGTGCTCAACTACAAGGGCTCGTATGTACGTCAGATTTCGTCGGACGACAAATATCTCTTCCGCTCGACATGCGACAGCTACGATGAATTTATCTTCTACGAAGGCGACCATCTCGTGCCTGCCGACGGTCCTGCATCGTGGGGCTTCACAAAAGATAACCCCTGGCTTATTGTTCGTTCAAGCGACACAAGTACCGATATGGCCATCGCAGCACACTCGATGTTTGCCACCGGCGGTACCTCCGACGACTGGATGGTAATTCCTCAGCTTCTCATCCCCGACAAAGACTGCTATCTGACTTTCGACGCCCAGAGCTACAGCTTCCTCGCTACCGACAATCTCAAAGTATATGTATATGAGTCGAAGAATGTATACAATACACTGAACAAGACCATTATTGATGATATCCGCGCCAATGGCGACCTCATCTACGACGAAGTGCTCTCCCCCGGTGAAGACGAAGAAGGCCTCGAAGGCGACTGGGATAATATCACTCTCCAGCTCGACAAATATGCAGGCAAGGAAGTATATATCGCGTTTGTGAATAACAACACCGACGCCAGCGCCATCTTCCTCGACAATATTCAGGTAATCCGCGACTTAAGCTTCCTCACTACATTTGTCAACAGCGACCGTGTTGTTGCCAAAAACGGCATCATAATCAGTGGTAACATTGCTATTTCAAGCGAAATAGACACTTACAACAGCATCTCGCTCACACTCCGCGACGCCGACGACACTGTGATTGAAGTGATTGGCGAAGATAATATCACACTGGCGAAAGGCGATGTATATCCCTTCTCATTCACCAAAGAGCTTCCGCTCACTATCGGCGAGAGGAACAAATACTCTGTGATTGTCAAACTCGACAACGAAGAGTCGACAATTGCCGGCGCTATCAGCAGCCTCAGCTTCGAGCCTGTGAAGAAAATCGTTGTAGAAGAGTTCTCGGGCCGCGACTGTCCCAACTGTCCTCTCGGTCTCGTGGCAATGGAAAATCTTGAGCGCACCTATCCCGGCCGTGTAATCCCTGTTCTCATCCGCACATACGGCAGTGACCCCCACGGCACAGGCATGGCTTCATATACTTCGTTCCTCGGACTCAGTGCCGCTCCTACAGCTCGTATCAACCGCGGCGGTATCGAGTCGCCTATGGTTGCTGCAAACGGCAAATACCTCTTCAGCGGTGCCGGCTATGTAGATTCGAACACCGGTCAGCCCATTACCACATGGTATGATATCGCTGTGCAGGAAATGAGCAAGCCCGCCGATGCCGACATTAACTTCACATCGGTATACGACAAAGCAAACAACAGGGCCAACGTATCGGCTACAGTACGAAGCGCCCTCAATCTCGAGAACACTCCCATAAACATCTTTGCAGTGCTCCTCGAAGACAAACTCGAAACATATCAGCAGAACAACCTTTCTTCGTCGGAAGACGAAAACCTCGGCGAATGGGGCAAGGGTGGCATCTACGGCTCTCCCTATGTGTTCGGCTACATCATCAACGACGTGGCCCGTAGCACCTACGGTATCACATACAATGGTACGGGCAATCTTATTCCTTCGACTCTCAACAGCGGTGAGGAATATCCCGTGACTGTTTCGGTCGGCATTCCCGAGACTGTTGCCGTCCCCGAAAACTGCAAGGTTGTGCTCATGCTCATCGACCCGGGCACAGGCTCTGTAATCAATGCCAACGTATGTGCTATCAACGGCAATACATCGGGTGTTGAAGATGCTGTCATTGACGAGGCCGGCGCTCCCGTTGTAAGCGTTGCCGACGGCGTTATTACTGCCGTTGCCAACGGTGCGGTCAGCGTAAATGTTTACGCTGTCGATGGCACTCTGCTCGGCTCTGCCGCTGCAAACGGTGCTGCAGCAGTTGAACTCGGCGGCTACAACGGTGTAGTCATCGTCAAAGCCTCGGCCAACGGTGTTGCCGTTGCAGAGAAAGTGGTTGTAAAATAAACCCGCCACAATAAACCTGTGCCGACAATTATGTCGGCACAGGTCTTTTCACTATCTATAGAAAATCTATTCACAATTTAAATAAACCGCAATGAGAAAACTTTTTACTTCTGCACTCCGGAAAGGCTCAGGTCTTCTGGCTCTCGTTGTCTGCGCTGCTTTCGGTTCGGCAAACGCTTATGCCGACGCAGTGGCGATGGGTACCGTAGAGTTCGGCAAGGTCTATGAGATTCCGAGAGGTTCGTCTGTTACCGGTACGATTGTAATCCCGGAAGATGTCCCCACAGACAAAAACGGCAAAGCCCGTCTTACCCAGGATGGTGTGGCGCCCGGTTTTATGGGCCTCAACCTCAAGCGGAGCGGTGAGCAAGTTCAGAATATCTTCAAGGGCTATGGCGGCGCCTACGGCCAACTCAACGATTACGAAGTGCTCCCGGGCGATGTACTCGATATCGACGAATCTTACATTATGAGCGGCGGCAATGTGGCATTCTTCCTTGAAGGCGTATCGACCCAGCCGCTCGACGTTCAGTATATCAATATTGCGCCCGGTTCGATGATTAACTTCGCCATCAAACCCCTTCTTACTATCACATTCAACCAGACAATCTCGACAATACCTTCGAGCGGCCACATGATTTATTTCAAGAGCCGCCTTACCGACGGTATGGCTGAATTAGCGCTTCCTTACTCGGCTGCCGGCTGGGATATCTATACCCCGTGCCGCGCGCAGCTTGCCAATGGCGCACTGTATCCCGGCGACGAAATCCGTGTAATGCTCACCGGCATTCGCACACCGGCAGGTGCTACCTGCGAGGGCGCTGATGCTGACGGCAACCTCTGGTTTACATTTAAAGTCGGCTCAGAGCCTCTCTCCGCCGTTTCGCAGAAGGTGCCCTCGACATTCCTCTCGTATTACGCTCCCGGCAACCCCGAAGGTGTGATATCTATCACTTTCCAGAACCCCTTGCCCGATGTCGACAACCGCATCGTTCTCAAAGAGAGCAGCCGCGTGGTAATCGGATACGGAGAACTTGAGAGCGAAAGCAGCTATTATTACGAGACTTTCAGTCCGACTCTGTCGGAAGACGGTCTCACCATTTATGCAGACTTCACCGGCAAGCTGCGCACTCCCCAGGTAATGATTCCGAACTCTACGTCGGCCGATTATACCACAATTTCAGTAGGTATCCAGGGTATTTCCGACATGTACGGCAATCCTGTGAAGGCTGCCGACAATGTATCTATCGGTTCGTTCGGCTGGACTCTTCCCTACAAAGAACTTGAGCGAATCAACTTCGTGTCGGAGTTCACTCCCGCAAACGGCGAGAGCCTCGAAGGTGCCGAGAACATCGAAGTGAGTATTTATCCGGCAACCGGCTATACTTTCACCGGGTTTGACATTACATATCAGGGCGACAACAACACAACCGAAAAAGTGACCATCGCCAAAGCCGATGCTAATGAATTGATTGCCGACGATGTCGCTTCGTATAAATTTGCCATCCCCGAGCAGGTAAAGGGCCACAAGAATGTGACCGTCACCCTTGCAAATCTTGTCTGCAACGACGGCCTCGACCACACTACCGACGTAATTGCCCAGTATGATGCATTCGTCATCACATACTGCGACCCGGAAAACAACTCAAGCCTCGAAATGCTCAAAGATAATCAGGTGGTTGCTATCGAGACAAACTATTCTGAGAAGTATCCCGAAATGACCGTTGTCTATGAAGTAATAGACATGAACCCGACTGACCCCAATAACGCTGTAATCAAGACAGAGTCTTATCTTGAACGTCAGAGCGACGACTCGTACAAGGCCTCTATCTATGGCAACTACAAGCTCTTTACCGGCCACACTTATCAGATGCAGTTTACCGCATGGGCTACTCCCGACGATAAGAATTATGGCAACGATCCGCTCGGAAGCGCCTACATCACACTCTACGGCACAACTCCGGCATATGTTCCCAGCAACATCACTCTTCAGAGCATCGACCCGGCCGAAGGCTCTGTTCTCGGCGAGGAGACTCCCGTGTTCACCCTCAACTTCGACGGTATGGTAGCAATCGATGCCAAGCAGACCGTGATTAGCGGCGGTGTCGCTTCCGACAATATCAACTTCGCTTCGATCACTCCGGTTGACCCCGACGTGCAGAACGACATTACATATGCTTCTATATGGAAACTCGCTGTTCCCGAAGACTACTATCAGAATCTTACCGGTTCAATCTTCTTCACTGTTGTTGCCGACGACATGGAAGGACGCCGTGTGCAGGGCAATAAAGGTGTCGACGACGAAAGCCTCTTTGAATTTAACTACGAAGTAGACTCGCAGTACGAGTCCTACACTGTGTCGGCCATAGGTACTAAGCCTTATGTATCTGTGAAGGGATTCACCGCTTACGCACCCGAGCGCGGCGGCATCAATTACTCTTACATCATACCCTACAATGAGGCTTACGTGGCCGACGGTCGCCGTGCAATTGTTGCCCGCGTGGTCGATATATTGTCTGCAGAATCTGAATTGGGCGAACGTTGCAATGAAGTTACTCTTGTTCTCGACACTGAAATTACCCAAGCCGGCGCTTACTGTCTCTTCATTCCTCAGAGCTATTTCATCCTCGGCGAGGAATCAGACAGCCGCAACTCCGCACAGGTTACTTACGAGTTTGAAATCGTAGGTAAAGGCGACGATGAAGTTTCTATAGAGTACACCCCTGCTACCGGCGAGGTTACATCGCTGCCCAAAGAAATCGTGATGAACTTCGTGGGCACAAACGGCATCATGATCGGCAGCGGTCGCCCCACTCTCACCATTAACAACGGTGAGCCTGTAAAGCTCAACGACGTAGATGTTGACTCCGACATCTATACACAGTGCACTCTGACTCTTCCGCAGGAATACACAGAGCCCGGCGAATATAAGGTTAACTTCCCCGCAGGTTATTTCATGCTCGGTGACAACGGCAAGCGCAGTCCCGCTTACGAGGCTGTGTGGACAATCCAGGCCAATGAGGCTTTCAATGTGAGCACCGACCCCGCTCAGGGCAAGGTCGAAAGCCTTTCGTCGATTGAACTCACATTCGTTGACTACGAAGAAGTAGGTGGCGGTCTTGGCAAAGCTACCATTTCTATCAATGGCGGCGCAGCTGAGAATCTGCCCGACGCCTCGTATGGCATTGATTTTAATCAGATGGAACAGCCCCTCGGCAAGACCTACACCGAAGACGGTACTTATGTGATTTCGTTCCCCGCAGGCTACTTCATGCTGGGTTCGGATGGCAAAGAGTCGCCTGCCTTCACTCTCACATATACTATTGGCGAGGGTGCCGGTGTTTCCGGTGTCGTAGTAGCTCCCGATGGTCTCTACCACGTTTATACAATTACCGGTGTAGAGGTGCTCACCACGGCTGATTTTGCCGAAGTACTTGCCCTCACTCCCGGTCTCTACATTGTCAACAACAGCAAAGTTTACATCAAGTAAAATTTACTGAAATATCGTAAAATGCGTCGTTGGTTATCCAGCGGCGCATTTTTTTTGACATTTCAGAGCATTTTTTGCATTAAAAACCGTAAATTTGTAGCAAGCAAAATATTTTTTAATCAAAGTCTAATATAACACATGGAAAATCTGATTTTCTGGCTCGTGCCCTTGTCGGCAGTTACGGCATTGTGTCTTGCGTGGTATTTCTACAAGCGCATGATATGCCTTAGTGAAGGCACCGATACAATGGCACGAATTGCATCGCATGTCCGCAAAGGCGCGATGTCTTATCTCAAACAACAGTACAAAATCGTAGGAATCGTGTTTTTCTGCCTTGTGGTGCTTTTCTCCGTCATGGCATATGGATTCCAACTCCAGAACCCCTGGGTGCCAGTAGCATTCCTCACCGGCGGCTTCTTCTCGGGTCTGTCGGGCTTTCTGGGCATGAAAACCGCGACTTATGCTTCGGCCCGTACGGCCAACGCAGCCCGCAAGTCGCTCGACGGCGGTCTTCGTGTGGCTTTCCGTTCGGGAGCTGTCATGGGTCTGGTCGTAGTAGGTCTGGGTCTTATTGATATTTCATTCTGGTATCTTCTTCTCGACTATTGCGTGGATATCGAAGGAACAGCCAAACTTGCGATGATTACCACAACAATGCTTACTTTCGGCATGGGTGCCTCTACTCAGGCTCTCTTTGCACGTGTTGGCGGTGGTATTTACACCAAAGCCGCCGACGTTGGCGCCGACCTCGTGGGCAAGGTTGAGGCCGGCATTCCCGAAGATGATCCCCGCAACCCTGCGACTATCGCCGACAATGTGGGCGATAACGTGGGCGACGTTGCCGGCATGGGTGCTGACCTTTACGAATCGTATTGCGGCTCTATTCTCGCCACCTCGGCTCTCGGTGCGGCAGCTTATCTGCTCTCCGGCGACGAAGTGATGCAGTACAAAGCCGTAATTGCGCCTATGCTTATTGCCGCCGTGGGTATCTTCCTCTCGATTATAGGCATTTTCTCGGTGCGTACCAAAGAAGATGCGTCGATGAAAAATCTGCTCGGCGCGCTCTCGCTCGGCACCAACCTCAGCTCAGTGCTGATTGTAGGAGCCTCATTCCTTATTCTCTGGCTCCTCGGCCTCGACAACTGGGCGCTTATCGGTTGTTCGGTTGTGATTGGTCTGCTTGTAGGCATAGTCATCGGCCGCTCGACCGAATACTACACATCACAGTCCTACAAACCCACACGTAAGCTTTCGGAGAGCGGCAAGACCGGTCCTGCCACAGTTATCATCTCGGGTATCGGCTTAGGCATGGTTTCGACCGCCATTCCGGTGCTCGCCGTTGTTGTGGGTATCATCCTCAGCTACTGGTTTGCTTCAGGTTTCGATTTCTCTAACGTCGCCATGGGTCTCTACGGTATCGGTATCGCCGCTGTTGGCATGCTCTCCACACTCGGCATCACTCTTGCCACCGACGCTTACGGGCCTATCGCCGATAACGCCGGCGGTAATGCCGAAATGAGTTCGCTCGGTGAGGAAGTGCGCCGTCGCACCGACGCTCTCGATTCGCTGGGCAACACCACTGCCGCCACCGGCAAAGGCTTCGCTATCGGTTCGGCAGCTCTCACAGGCCTTGCCCTGCTCGCATCGTATATCGAGGAAATCACCACATTCCTCGAACTCGTCGACGGCCGCACAGTACATATTCACGAAATGTCGTTTGTCGATTTCATGACCTATTACGAAGTGAACCTCATGAGCCCGAAAGTGCTCTCCGGCATGTTTATCGGTGCAATGATGGCCTTCCTTTTCTGTGGTCTTACCATGAATGCCGTAGGCCGCGCTGCCGCACACATGGTCGACGAGGTTCGCCGTCAGTTCCGCGAAATTAAAGGTATCCTCGAAGGAAAAGCCGAGCCCGACTATGCACGTTGCGTGCAGATTTCGACCAAAGGCGCACAGCGCGAGATGATTTTCCCGTCGTTGCTCGCAATTATCGCTCCGATTATCACCGGTATCGTATTCGGTGTGCCCGGCGTGCTTGGCCTGCTTGTAGGCGGTCTTTCGGCCGGTTTCGTGCTTGCTATCTTCATGGCTAACGCAGGCGGTGCGTGGGACAATGCAAAGAAATACGTCGAGGAAGGCAACTTCGGCGGCAAGGGTTCGGAAGTGCATCGTGCCACAGTTGTCGGTGACACTGTAGGCGATCCCTTCAAAGACACATCGGGTCCGTCGCTCAACATACTTATCAAGCTTATGTCGATGGTGTCGATTGTAATGGCCGGCCTCACCGTAAGCTGGAGCCTTTTCTAAGAATTGTCTGAAACATAAGAATATAAAATCAGCCCTGCAGTATACCGCTGCAGGGCTGATTTTTATTTAAATATGGAATATAATCGGATTACCAGATAATTACGCGCTCGCTTGCGGGGCGGAACATCGGGTCGCTTTCTGTGATACCGAAGGCAGTGAAGAAGGGTTCGATGTTGCGTAGGCTTGCATTCACGCGCCATTTGCCGAGCGAGTGGGGGTCGCTCATAGTGCGCTGACGAATTTCGTCTTCACGGATATTTCCGGCCCATACGTTTGAGTAAGCCAGATAGAAGCGCTGGTCGGGGGTAAAGCCATCAATCACCGGGCCTTCTATGCCGTTAAGCGAATTTTTGTATGCTGTGTAAGCCACACGGAGACCGCCCTGGTCGGCAATGTTCTCACCAAGGGTAAGGCGACCGTTTGCCCGGAGTCCGGGAGCTACTTCGATAGAGTCGAACTGAGCTACGAGTTTGTCGGCGAGAGCATTGAAAGCTTCTGCGTCGGCAGGAGTCCACCAGTCGGCGAAGTTGCCGTCTTTGTCGAACTGACGGCCCTGGTCGTCGAAGCCGTGAGTCATTTCGTGACCGATAACAACGCCGATTGCACCGTAGTTTACAGCGTCGTCGGCTTCGGGGTCGAAGAACGGAGGCTGGAGAATGCCTGCAGGGAAGCAAATTTCGTTGGTGCTGGGGTTGTAATATGCGTTGACGGTCTGAGGCGACATGAGCCAGCGCTCGCGGTCAACGGGCTTACCATAGTCGGAGTTGTTATAGTCCTGATTGAAGAGAATAGCGCTCTGAATGTTTTCCCAGTACGATTTGCCGGGGTTGATTTCGAGAGCTGAGTAGTCGCGCCAATTGTCGGGGTATCCGATTTTCACACGGAAGGACGCGAGTTTCTCTTTAGCACGCATTTTTGTGGTGTCGCTCATCCATGTAAGGCTGTCGATGTGTTCGCCGAGCGACTCCTGGAGGTTGCCAACGAGAGTGAGCATGCGCTCTTTGGAGCTTTCGGGGAAGTATTTTTCTACGTAGAGTTGACCCACGACTTCGCCGAGCACGCTGTTGGGCACTGAGAGTGCGCGTTTCCAGCGGGGACGCTGCTCTTCAACACCCGAGAGAACCTGCGAGAGCTTGAAGTCGGCATTGATGAAGTCGTCGCTCAGATAGGGAGCGGCGCTCGAAATATACGAAGCCGCGGCATAGTCGCGGAGCACTTCTTCGGGCTGTTCGGCGAGGGCCTTGGCCACTGTTGCGTAGTATTTGGGGCTGTCGACAATAATGGTGTCGACATTGAGATTCTGGAGTTCGAAATAGCGTTTGAGGTTTACCGAGGGGTATTCCTTGTCGAGGTCGGCCACGGCACGCACATTGTATTGAGCGGCGATATCGCGCTGCTGGGTGCGAGTCATCTGGTCGGCTGCGAGAGTTGTCTCAAGTTTGATAACGTTTGAGGCAAGTCGGCTTGCAGCAGCTTTGTCGTAGCCGGCGAGTGAGGCTACTGTCTCGAGATATGTGCGATAGGCTGCAAGAATTTTGTCGTTGCGCTCGCTTTTTTCGGTGTAGTAGTCGCGGTCGCCGAGACCGAGTCCGCCTTGCCCCCAGTACATGGTGTTCACATTGCTGTCGGCGAGGTCAGACGAAACGCCGGTGCCGAAGAAAATGCCTAAGCCGGGCATCGTGGCCATGAGCTCAACGAGGCTGTCGCGGTTTGCGGCTGCGATTGTAGCGAGGTCTTTAGCAAGAGGCGCAGCGCCTTCTTCATTGAGTCGGAGGCTGTCCATGCCCATAGCGTAGAGGTCGCGTACTTTCTGAGCGTTTGTGCCATCGGCGGCGTTGGGGTCGAGGCCGAGCACGAGTTCTTTGAGCTGCTCACGGTTGTTTTCGCCCAGTTCGTCGAAAGTGCCGTAGCGTGAATATTCGGGCTTGAGGGGATTGGCTTTCATCCAGCCGCCGCAAGCGTACTCGTAGAAGTCGACCTTTGGCGACACAGTGGTGTCGAGGTTGGCCGCCTCGATTCCCTTGGGAGATGCTGCACTTTTGGTGCAAGCGGTGTAGGCTCCCGAAGCAACTACTGCTGCCATAAGAAAAAGAATGTTGTTTTTTTTCATTTTATTTATAGTGATAGTGTTGATTGTTTTCGTATTTGATGTCGGATGCAAGTCTATGCAGCAGCTTTTCAGCCGGCGGCATAGCGCTCTTTGAGTTCGTCGAGCTCGGTCTGAGCGAGTTCCCACATGCTCATGGCGTTTTCGACGGCTTTTGTAGCATCGGCATGAGCGGTGAAAATCTCCGTAGCTACGTCGCCTGCCGCAATCTTTGCCTCGATTTCTTCAAGTTCGCTTTCGCGCCGGCTTACATCAGCCTCGGCTTCTTCCACTTTTTTCGAAGCCTTACGCAGTGCTCTGTCGCGCTCGCGTTGCTCTGCATACGACAGACGCGCCGGCGAAGCCTGAGGCTGTGGAGTGTCGGCCGGTTTGGTTGTTGTCGGTGCTTTGCTTTTTGATTGTTGCGATTTAGCGCTTTCCGACATTTCGAGCTCACGCAGCGACGACATTTTTTTCTTTTCGAGGAATTCGTAAATTCCTCCGAGGCATTCGCGCACCTCGCCGTTGTTGAACTCATATACTTTCTGCACCAGCCCGTCGAGGAAATCTCGGTCGTGGCTTACGACAATCACCGTGCCGTCGAAGTCTCTGATAGCCTGCTTGAGTATATCTTTGGTCTTCATATCGAGGTGGTTGGTCGGCTCGTCGAGAATGAGCAGGTTGTATGGTTCGAGCAGAAGGCGAATCATGGCAAGGCGTGTTTTTTCGCCGCCCGACAGAACTTTTACCTTTTTGTCGGATGCTTCGCCTCCGAACATGAACGCTCCGAGGATGTCGCGTATTTTTGTGCGGATGTCGCCTACAGCTACCCGGTCGATGGTGTCAAACACTGTTATTTCTCCGTCGAGCAGCTGAGCTTGATTTTGAGCGAAATAGCCTATCTTTACGTTGTGGCCGATGCGAAGGTCGCCGGTGAATGGTATTTCGTTCATTATACATTTTACGAGCGTCGATTTTCCTTGTCCGTTTTTGCCTACGAAAGCCACTTTTTCGCCTCGACGGAGGGTGAATGTGGCGTGGTCGAATATCTGATGGTCGCCGTAAGCCTTGCCTACATTTTCAATGATGAGCGGAAAGTCGCCCGAACGCGGTGCCGGCGGAAACCGCAGGCTGAGGTGCGATGTGTCTACTTCGTCGACTTCGATACGTTCTATTTTTGCAAGCTGTTTGATGCGGCTCTGTACCTGCACCGATTTTGTGGCCTTGTAGCGGAATCGCTCTATGAAGTCTTCGGTGTCGGCAATCTGCTTCTGCTGGTTGCGGTAGGCACGCATCTGTTGCTCTATGCGCTCCTGGCGGAGACCTACGAACTTGGAGTAGTTTACAGCGTAGTCGTATATCCGGCCGCACGAAATTTCAATGGTGCGGTTGGTTACGTTGTCGATAAACGCGCGGTCGTGGCTGACGAGGACAACGGCCTTGGCGTTGGTGCGGAGAAAGTTTTCGAGCCACTGAATCGACTCTATGTCGAGGTGGTTTGTGGGCTCGTCGAGCAAGAGCACGTCGGGTTTTTGGAGCAGTATTTTTGCAAGTTCTATGCGCATGCGCCAGCCGCCGCTGAACTCCGATGTGGCTCTGTCGAAGTCGCTGCGGAGGAAGCCCAGACCTGTGAGTGTGCGCTCAATGTCGGCTTCATAGTTGTCGCTTGCCACTAAGGCGAGTTGCTCGGTGAGAGTGCTCACGCGGTCGATGAGGCTGTGGTATTCGTCGGAGTCGTAGTCGTCACGTGCGGCCAGCTCGGCCGACATTCTGTCGAGGCTGTGGTGCATCTCCTGAACGTGAGCAAACACTTTACGGGTCTCTTCGATAAGTGTCGTAGAGTCGGCAAGCACCATCTGCTGCGGCAGATAGCCTATTGTCACACCCTGAGGTACGGCCACAGTGCCTTCGGTGGGCTTCTGCAGTCCGGCTATTATTTTAAGCATGGTGCTCTTGCCGGCACCGTTTTTGCCGACAAGGGCTATTTTGTCATTGGGATTTATTACGTAGTTTATGTTATCGAAGAGTTTCTGAGCGCTGAACTCTATCGACAGATTGTTGACAGATATCATTGTGAGGAATCAAAAGTCTTCTAAGTTGCCCTTGCGATAGGGGTCGTAGATTGTGTTGAGAATCCGGGCGAGTCTCAGTCCGCCGCGCAGAAGTTGCTGCTCGATTACAGGAGTCCATCGTGCCACATGGTTATATGAAATGCGGCTGCCCTGAGGGAAGTAGTCGTAGACTTGGCCGGCAATTTGGTGAGTCTGGCGAGCCCAGTCGTCGATGTTGCCTTCGGCTTCGGCTTCGTTTTGCCGGGGCGACAGGCGGTCGATCTGATTCTGCCACTCGGTGTAGCTCCATGCGTGGCCGGAGTTCATTATAGAGCCGTCCCACACGGAGTGCAGGTTTGTGTCGCGGTCGAAGAACTTCACTTTCACGTTGTTTCCGCCCAAATCGGAGAGATGTCCCATGTGCATTGGCTGATGCAGGTCGCCGACAAGGTGTATGAGAATTTTCATTGCCAGATTTTTCTGCGGTTTTGTCGACTTGGGGTCTGACAGAATCACTATCTGCTCGCGGATTCCGGTGACAACGTCGCCTTTAGGGTTGAGGGGAGTGCTGTCGTAGGGCACGCCTGCATCGATATTCTTATAGTGCCATGTTTTTGTGTATGCATAGTCGGGGGTGTGGCTGGCATTGTCGAGCCAGTTAGCCCAATATACGGGCGACTTTCCGTCGAGGATTTCGGCTACCGAGTCGGCGGCCGCTTTGGTCAGGTGGCACTCGGCGATATAAGCCACGGTGTCGTGTCCTTTCTGGCTCCATGCGTGTGCGCTGAGGGCCGATGCAAAAGAAATTATAGCTACAAGTAACTTTTTCATAGTAGTGCAGTGATAAGAATATGTGCCTATATAAAAATAACAGGCAGCGCCTTCATGCTGCAAGTGGCAGCTGTGCGGGCATTGCCTGTCATAAATAAGGTTTGTCGCTTATGCCTGTTCGGTAACTTCGGGGTCGATGTTGATGAACTTGCGGCCGTTGCGGCCAGACGAGAAGCGGACAGTACCGCTGACGAGAGCATAGAGAGTGTGGTCTTTGCCTATGCCTACGTTCAGACCGGGATGGTGAACGGTGCCACGCTGACGTTTGATAATGTTGCCTGCTTTGGCATACTGGCCACCAAAGATTTTTACACCGAGTCGTTTGCTTTCTGACTCACGGCCGTTCTTAGAACTACCGACGCCTTTTTTATGTGCCATAGTGTGTTCTTGTGTTTTTTAGGAGTGAGACAGATAGATTAAGCCTGGATGTCTTTGATGACAACCTTTGTGAAATACTGACGATGGCCGTTTTTGCGGCGGTAGTCGTTGCGGCGTTTTTTCTTGAAAACAATCACCTTGTCGCCTTTTACGAGGCTTTCGGCTACTTCGCATACAACTTTGGCTCCCTCTACAACGGGTGCGCCGATTTTTACTTCGCCGTCATTGTCGGCAAGAAGAACGCGGTCGAACTCGACTGTGTCGCCTTCTTTTACATTCTCGCCCAGGTAGTGTACATAGAGAAAACGGTCTTTCTCTGCCTTGAACTGCTGGCCCTGGATTTCTACGATTACGTACATTTAAAAAACTTATTGATTAAGTTAACCCGCTGAGGCGGAGTGCGTTGTCTGTTGTCGCTCTCTCTTCTTCTGGCCTATTGCGGAAATTCAGCCCACAAAAGTACTAATTTTTCTTGATTCTGCAAAATATATTTTACTAAGTTTCAGAGATTCACAGAGATTCAGCGCGAGATTCAGTCGTAGATTCCTGCGCAGACGCATATCTGCGCAGGAGTCTCAGTCCTGCGCGTTCCTTGAGGCGCATTTGGGACATATGCCTTTTATCATGTAGTTGACAGAGTGAGGCAGAAAGCCGCCGGGCATTACGACCGGCGGAACCCTTACCGACTCGAAGCAAAATGTCTCTTCGCACAGCACGCAGTGGAAGTGCACGTGTTGGTCGGATATTGAGTGACGCGAGTTGCTGTGGCACAATTCGTATTTGAGAGAACGGCTGCCGTCTTCAATCTCGTGAACTATATCTTTTGATGAAAAAATCTCGAGTACTCTGAATATACTTGCTTTATCGATAGAGTATTCCAGTGAGCTGTGCAGTTCCGCAAGGCTTACGGGGTGGCTGGCCTTGAGCAGTTCTTTTAATATGAGAATGCGGTTGGGCGTGGGCCGCACACCTCTGTTTTTCAGAGTGTTCTCTATGTCGGTGAAGCGCATTGGATATTCGGGGCAGATTATGTTTCGGTGGCTTATGCTCGGGCTATCGATCGATTGAGAAACCGAGGTCTTCGATTACTTCGCGAACGGCTTCTTTGTCGGGATTGCCTTTAATTTTTGTCTCGCCCGATGCCAGGTCTACTGTCACCGATTCGACGCCGGGGAGTTTTGTGAGGTTTTTCTCAACCATTGCCTTGCAATGGCCGCATGTCATGCCTTTTACAATAATCGTTGTCTGTGAGTTTTCCATTTTTGCAGTTTTCTTTGGGGTATATCTTTTTATTAGAGCATTGATAAGCAGCAATATGAGCACTGCCGAGCAAATGCCTGAGAACACTCCTACATGGAGGTGGCAGTGTGCTTCGGCAGCAGTCAGCGGCATAGTGAACCAGTTGCGCGGCATAAGATAGTCGATGCACAATCCTATGAGAATCGAGCCGATGATGATTGTGCCGAGGTATATGGCGGAAGTCTTTTTGCCTAAAGATTTGCCCACTATGATAATCGATGCGAAATTTGCTGCAGGACCTGCCATGAGCAGCACGAATGCGGCTCCGGGGCTGAGACCTTTGAGCATGAGCGACAGCGCTATAGGTATTGAGCCGGTGGAGCATACATACATAGGCACGGCCACAATGACTACGGCAATCATCGACAGCAAGGGGTAGCCGGCGAAGAAGGTGAAGAAACCGTCGGGTACGAAAACGGTTATGGCTGCTGCGATAACGAGTCCGATAATAAGCCATTTGCCAATGTTCTGAATCATGTCGACAAATCCGTAGCGGAGTGCGTCGACAATCTTGTGGCCAAAGGAGTCGGCGGCGGGTGCGTCGATAGTATCGACTTCGGTATCGGCGGCCTCGCAGCACGTTTTATCTTCTTTCGATACGAGCATGCCACCGATAAGCGCTGTGACAAGTGCTGCAATCGGGCGGATTATAGCAAATGCCGGGCCTAATAGCGAGTAGGTGGCGGCAATGGAGTCGATGCCTGTCTGCGGTGTGGCGATTAGGAACGATGTGGAGGCGCCGCGCGAGGCTCCGTTGCGGCGCAGCGACACGGCGGTGGGCAGCACTCCGCATGAGCACAGTGGCAGCGGAACACCTATAAGAGCTGCTTTAATCACCGAAAGGACTCCCGGTTGCGACAAGTGACGGCGGTAAAAACCGCTCGGCACAAAGGCGTAGAGCACGCCGGCTATTCCGAAGCCGAGAAGCAGGTAAGGTGCCATCTCGGCGAGCATGTTGATTAGTGAGTATAAAAATACCATATCGAGATTTGTGTTGGTTTATAATTTAACATGGCAAAGATATGAAATTATAAACGCAACCGGGTTGCAGAGATTAGTTGTGATTCTCTACGCAAAGGTAGAAAAACTATTGCTAAAATTAAAGCCGCAAAACCCGAATAATGGTTTTGCGGCTTATATGTAGTGCGACAGCCGGTCTTATTTGAGGTCGGCCAACGCAGCTTTGATACGCGTCATGGCTTCGACGATGTTTTCGTCGCTTGTAGCGTAGCTCAGACGTATGTATCCCGGAGTGCAGAAAGCACCGCCGTCGACTGTGGCTACGTGAGCCACCTGAAGGAGGTACATGGCCAGCTCGCCCGAGTCGTTGATTGTGTGGCCGTGGGCCGATTTGCCGTAGTATGCAGTGACTTCGGGGAAGAGGTAGAAGGCGCCCTGGGGCTCGTTTACTTTCAATCCGGGAATTTCGCGGGCGAGACGAACAACGAGGTCGCGGCGGCGTTCGAAAGCTTTACGCATTTCTTCGACGCACTCCTGCGAGCCGGTGTATGCGGCTTCGGCGGCTTTCTGTGCTATCGATGAGGCGCCCGAGGTAAACTGACCCTGGAGCTTTGTTACAGCTTTGGCGATTTCTACAGGGGCGGCGCAGTAGCCGATACGCCAGCCAGTCATGGCATATGCTTTCGATACACCGTTGATAATGACAGTGCGGTCGGCGATGAGAGGGAATGAGCCCATCGATACGAATTCACCGCCGGTATATAATATGTGCTCATAGATTTCGTCGGCAATAATCAGAACGTCGGGGTGTCCGGCAAGAACATCGGCCAGAGCTGCAAGCTCATCGCGGCTATATACGCTGCCGGTCGGATTTGAGGGCGAGCAGAGTATTATGGCACGGGTGCGCTCGTTGATGGCGGCTTCGAGCTGGGGAGCTGTGATTTTGAAGTTATGCTCTATATCAGTGGGTATGAACACCGGCTGGCCCTCGGCGAGTTTTACCATTTCGGTGTAGCTTACCCATGCCGGCACAGGAATGATTACTTCGTCGCCGGGGTTGACTGTGGCGAGAATCACGTTGCACAGAGCGTGCTTGGCACCGTTGCCCACAACAATCTGTTCGGGCGCGAACGATACGCCGTTTTCACGCGAGAGTTTTTCGCATATTGCCTTGCGCAGGCTCATGTAGCCGGGCACAGGGGTATAGAAACTGAAATTGTCTTCTATGGCTTTCTCTGCGGCTGCCTTGATATGGTCGGGAGTGTTGAAATCGGGTTCGCCGACCGAGAGGTTGATTACATCAACGCCCTGAGCACGCAGCTCGGCGCTTTTCTGCGACATGGCCAGCGTCTGAGAGCTTGCCAGCGCCTGTACGCGGTTTGAAATTCTCTGCATATGAAAAGGTTTTGAATCGGTAGTGTATCAATCTGAGCTTGTTCGCGGTTGTTTAGCGGCGACGCTTTGCAGCTTCTTTGGCCTGCTGGCGCTGAATAGCCTCTGCCTGCTTCTGAGCGGCTTCGAGACGAGCCATGAGGCCGCTTTTCTTGCGGGGCTTTTTAGCGTTGGCAAGCAGCTGGGCTCGTACTTTCGTCTCGTCGACTACATGTCGGAAAATGTAGGTCTGTATAATGGTGATGAGCAGCGAGAGCAGATAGTAGTAGCTGAGGCCCGAGGCATAGTCGTTGAAGATGAAGAGGAACATGATCGGCATGAAATACTGCATGAGTTTCATGCCGGGCATATTGTTGCTTGTAGGCTGCGACTGCATCGATATTTTCATATATACGATGTTGATGATAGTCATCAGCAGACAGAAGAGGCTCACATGGTTGCCGTAGAAGGGTATGCTGAACGGCAGGGTGAAAATGGCGTCGGGAGCCGAGAGATCGTGTGCCCAAAGGAACGACTGGCCGCGAAGCTCGATGGCCGAGGGGAAGAACGAGAACATGGCGATGAGCACCGGCATCTGCAGCATCATGGGCAGGCAGCCTGAGAAGGGGCTTGCACCGGCCTTGCTGTAGAGGGCCATTGTCTCCTGCTGGCGCTTCATGGCGTCGGCCTGGTCGGGATATTTGTCGTTGATTTGCTTGATTTCAGGAGCGAGTACGCGCATCTTGGCCTGCGACATGAAGCTCTTGTATGTGAAAGGGAAGATGATGAGCTTTATGAAGAGTGTGAGCAGGAGAATGATGATGCCGTAGTTGCCGATAAACGAGCCTAAGAAGGTGAATACCGGTATGACGATGATGGTGTTAATCCAGCGGAAGAGTGACCAGCCCAAAGGTATGAGGCGTGTGAGCGAAAGGCCTTCGTCGTCGTAGCCGAGTTTGTCGTCAAGACTTTTGAGTATCGGATAGTCGTTGGGACCGAAGTAGAAGTCGAACGAAGCTGCTGTGCCGTCGGCGATAGTGTAGGGCAGTGTCGCCGACATTGTCATCACTTTGAGGAAGTTGGGGTCTTTCTTTATGTCCTGAGAATTCAGCTCTGCCGAAGTGAAGCAGTCGCGGGCTATGATTACGCTTGAGAAGAACTGGTTTTTGAATGCCACCCAGCGCATGCGGCCGTTGAGGCTCTTGCTGTCGTCGCCGGCCGAGTCGAGTTCGTCGACGCTTTCGCCTATATATTTATACAGAATGGCGCTGTTGCGCTCCTCGAAGGTGCGGCCGAGTTCGTTGCGGCCGAGTTTCTGATGCCAGTCAAACTCCATCGACGAGGTGTTGCCGGGCAGCATGTTGGTCATTCCTTTCTGAATGATGTCCATGCGCACGTTGTATCCGTCGGGATTGAGCACATAGCGTATTGCCCATTCTGCACCAGACACCGGCTCGAGTTTCATTGTCACTGCCGAGTCGCCTTCGAGAACGGGAACGAAATTGAAGTCGCGGGTGTCGATGCGCTGCTCGGCGGTGTTGAAGCGGAAGCCGTAGTTGTCATCGGCATCGCGAAAGAGCAGAATGTTAGATTTTTCGGGTGTTGTCTCAGTGGTGTATTTTTTCAGTTCGACCTGCGAGACACGGCCGCCGCGAGTTGAGAGAGTAACCTTTACAAGGTCGTTTTCGAGCACGATTTCCTTGTTGTCGCCACCGAGGAATTTTGCAAAACCTTCGTAGCGCGATACGTTGGCTATCAGATTTTTGATTTCAGTCGCAGCAGAGGCAAGACGGGCGTGAGTCATTGCGGCACGGTTGGCAAGAATGTCGCGAATGTCTACGCTTCCGGCTTCGTCGGTATAAGTGCCTGTGAGGCCCGAGATGCTGTCGGCTGTGAGGTTGAGTCTGGGGTTGCTGAATGTATAGGCGCCCGACGGCTGAATGTCGCCTAAGGCACGCACGGCATTGGTCAGAGCTACACTGTCGCCGGCTACGAATGCAGTGCTCTCGTTTTGGGCTTGGGCTTGTCGGAGCGCATTTGCTGCGGCTTGTTCCTGCTGTTCCTGCCGAGCTTTTATATCGGCTTCGGAAGGCTTGGTGAGCCAAAAGAATCCAAATATGACAAGGGCCATCAACACAAGGCCGGTCAGGGTGTTTTTATCCATTGCGAAAAGATGTTTTTACTTTTTGTCTGCAGCCTTATCGTTATGGTAGTCGATTGCCGCATTGATGAATGATTTGAAGATAGGACTCGGAGAGAGTACTGTGCTGGTGTACTCGGGGTGATACTGTGTGCCGATATACCAGCGTTTCGTAGGTATCTCGACAACTTCAATCAGATGTGCCGCCGGATTCTCTCCGACGCACTCCATGCCGTTCTGCTCGAACTGTACGCGGTATTCGTTGTTGAACTCGTAGCGGTGGCGGTGACGTTCGCGCACATCCTGCTGGCCGTAGGCTTCGAATGCCTTGCTTCCAGGACGCAGACGGCAGTCGTAGGCGCCCAGACGCATTGTGCCACCCATGTTGGATACGTTTTTCTGCTCTTCCATAAGGTCGATTACGTTGTGGGGAGTGTCGTGAGCCATTTCTGTAGAGTTGGCATCTTTTAATCCGAGCACATTGCGCGCGAACTCTATCACCATGCACTGCATACCAAGGCAGATGCCGAATGTGGGCACATCGTGCTCGCGGCACCATTTCAGTGCCACAAATTTGCCTTCTATGCCGCGATGGCCGAAGCCGGGTGCGACAATCACGCCGTCCATATCTTTGAGCTGTTCCTCAACGTTGCTCTCATCTACTTTTTCTGAGTGGATGTACACGAGTTTGAGTTTACGGTCGGCATAAGTGGTGGCATGCACAAGCGCCTCGCTTATCGATTTGTAGGCATCCTGCAGTTCTACGTATTTGCCTACGAGACCGATTGTCACAGTCTCGGTGGCTGAGTCGAGCTTGTCGGTGAAAGCGAGCCATGGCTCCATATGTGGCTCGCCGGATTTTGTCACGCCGATTTTGTTGAGCACTGTTTCGTCGACGTGCTGCTCGTGGAGCATGAGAGGCACCTTGTATATAGAGCTTGCATCGCGCGACTGTACAACGGCTTTAGGGTCGACGTTACAGAAAAGCGCAATCTTGCGGCGCATGTCGGCCGGAATCTCTTTTTCGGTGCGGAGCACAAGTATATCGGGCTGTATGCCGAGCTCTTGAAGAGCTTTTACGGAGTGCTGTGTCGGTTTGGTCTTGAGTTCCTGTGCGGCAGCGATGAAGGGAACATATGTGAGATGCACGCAGAGCGAACTGTTGCCGAGCTCCCAGCGCAGCTGACGCACAGCTTCGAGGAACGGCAGCGACTCAATGTCGCCCACCACACCGCCAATCTCGGTGATTACGATGTCGTAATTGCCAGTGTTTCCGAGATACTTTATGCGGCGTTTGATTTCATCGGTGATGTGGGGTACAATCTGCACTGTTTTGCCAAGATAGTCGCCACGGCGCTCTTTGTCGATTACACTTTTATATATTCGTCCGGTCGTGACATTGTTTGCCTTCGAAGTGCGCACGTTGGTGAAGCGTTCGTAATGACCGAGGTCGAGGTCTGTCTCTCGGCCGTCTTCCGTCACATAACATTCACCGTGCTCATAAGGATTGAGCGTGCCGGGGTCAACATTGATATAGGGGTCGAATTTCTGAATGGTGACGCGTAAGCCTCTGGCTTTTAGCAGACAGGCGAGCGATGAAGATATAATTCCTTTGCCAAGGGACGATACGACACCGCCGGTGACAAATATGTATTTCGTATCCACGTTTTATATTTTAACAAATCAGCGCAAAATTACAAAATATCCGCCAATTCCACAAATTACATTTCACGGCAATTTTTTCGCTGAAATTTGTGCTTGTCATAGGTGTTTTTATCGCTGAGCGCAGTTTACGCAGATGCTGCGTGTAATGCTGTCGCGATTGTAAATCGAAACAAGGGTTTGCGCCGACACGGGCATGTATTCCTTTATAATTCCGGCCGCAAGGGCGGCTTGGCCTATTACTTCGTCGGATTTATAGGCTGCGCGGAGAGCCTCCATGCTCATCGATGCGTCGCGTTTCGATAGCCGTTGTCCGGCGGCATTGCAGAGCAGAGGAGTGTGGACATACTCAGGTATAGGGTAGCCTAAAAGGCGGTATAGATAAATCTGCTGGGCGGCCGACAAGAGCAAATCGTTTCCGCGGAGCACTTCGGTCACGCCCATTGCGGCGTCGTCGGCCACCACGGCGAGTTGATAAGCCCATGCGCCGTCGGCACGGCGGAGCACAAAATCGCCGCACTCTCTTGCGAGATTGACACACTGCCGACCGCGGATGCCATCGGTAAACGTCACCTCTCCGTCGGGTACGAAAAGCCTCACGGCGGCATTTTCTTTTAAAGGTTCATTGAAAGGAGGCCGTATGGCAGGACGACAGCGGCCGCTGTATACAATTCGGCCGTCGGAGGCGTGAGGCGCCTGAGTGGCCATCAAATCAGCGCGCCTGCACGTACAGCTATATACCACGCCCTCCGCACGAAGCTTCGCAAGGGCTTCTTCGTAAAAGTCATGACGCAGACTCTGGCAGTAGGGGCCATGCTCGCCGATGCCGTCGATGCCGCCTTCGTCCCAGTCGATTCCGAGCCAGTGTAAATCGTCTTCAAGCTGACGGGCATATTCGGGTTTTGACCGTTGGGGGTCTAAATCTTCGATACGTAGCACCCAGCGGCCGCCGCGCTTGCGAACTGACAGCCACGACAGAAGGGCAGTCGTGACGTTGCCGAGATGCATTCTGCCCGACGGCGAAGGAGCAAACCGTCCGACGGGCTCCGGAGACGATATTTTTTTATCATCAATCTTATCAGAGGACATGGCGTTGATTGATAGTGAAATAAAACAGATGATGCGTTTGTCTGTACGCATTAGAGCGATGCAAATTTAGGAAAATATGAAAAAAATCACAAAAAAATTTGGTCAATTAAAAAACTTGACGTAACTTTGCACCGCAAAAGGGAAAAAGCTACAAGCAAAAGCAAAGTTCCTTGAGACAAATTGCCTTGTGGTGTAATGGTAGCACGTCGGATTCTGGTTCCGCCTGTGAGGGTTCGAATCCTTCCAAGGCAACGCAAAGAAAGAGCTAAGTCGCATTGACTCAGCTCTTTCTTATTTTTTCCCTCTTCAAACTGTAGGTTCTATATTTGCATTTCTGATTTGCAAAAATATACAAGTCAAAATAACGAAACCGGAACTATGAATCGCGACAATCTCGACTTTGGAAGTGGTAAGATAGGCAGCCTTTTCAAGGCCATGTTTTTTCCTACTCTTGTGGGAATGTTGTTCAATTCGGCGCTCAATGTCTGCGACGGCATGTTTGTGGGTCATGGCGTTGGAAGCGACGGCCTTGCGGCAATCAACATTGTGGCTCCGTTGTTTCTGCTTTGTGCAGGAATCGGTCTGATGTTCGGCATCGGTGCATCGGTGATAGGCAGTATCCGACTGTCGGAAAACAATGTATCTGCAGCAAGGCAGATAATGACCCAGGCCTTTGCCTCGGGTGCGATTATTTTTGCCGTTGTCATTGCCGTATCGCTTCTGTTCTCCCGAGAGGTGCTCTTTGCCCTTGGCTGCAGCGAGTCTCTCGAGTCGCTTGCCACAGACTATCTGCTGTGGCTCTTGCCGGGTCTTGTTTTCTTTTATTTTCAATGTGTGGGAATGATGCTCATCCGTATCGACGGTTCGCCCCGCTATGCCATGAACGTGCAAATTGTATGTGCGGTGCTCAATATTTTTCTCGACTGGTATATGGTGTTTCCGCTCGGCATGGGCATAAAAGGCGCGTCGATAGCCACTTCGCTGTCGTGCATTGCAGGCGGCTTTATGGTTATTGCATATTTTTTGTTTTTCTCCAATAAACTGAAATTCTGCAGAATGCGTTTGTCGTTGGCCTCGCTCAAAGAGTCTGTGCGCAATACGGCATATATGGTAAAAATCGGTCTTGCTACATTTATTGCCGAACTGTCGATAGGCATAATGATGGTGACGGGTAATTATATGTTTCTGTCATATCTCGGCGAGAGTGGAGTAGCGGCCTTCAGTGTCGGCTGCTATCTTTTCCCTCTCATATTCTCAATAAGCAACTCTGTGGCGCAGTCGTCGCAGCCGATAATCAGTTTCAATTACGGCCGTTCGCAGTGGGAGCGCGTGCGCAAGACACTTTACATGGCCTTGCGAACAGCGTGTATATGCGGCGCAATAATTTCTGCCGGCATGTGGGCTGGGGCCAGTTTGCTGTCGGGAATATTTCTGCCGTCGACAGAAGAAGCCTATGGTCTTGCAGTAAGCGGATTGCCTTTGCTCGGCCTGTGTGCCCTTCCGTTTGCCATAAACATCTCCTTCATAGGTTACTATCAAAGCTGCGAGCAGGCTACACGTTCGATTATATATATGTTGCTGCGCGGCGTGGTGTTTATGGTTCCCGGATTCATACTGTTGCCTCAGCTGTCCGGTGTCGGAGGGCTGTGGCTTGCAATACCTCTGTCTGAACTCATGGCAGCCGCAATCATTGTGTCGACATATTTTTCCCGCGACAATGACAATAGCTTACATTACCTGAAAAGGAATTTGTAAAATTCCTTGAAGATAATTCGCAATACATTGACTGGTGATATATTTCTTCATCGCCGAGACCAAAGGCTCGCTTCAATCCATGCAGCTCAACGCTATTGAAAATGCTAAGATTGATTGTGCCTCTCAACTTTTTAATGAAATGTCAACCGATATGTACGCTATCACAAAGTGACCTGCTACCAAGATTTACCTGATGCAATGATGTCATTGACATAATCACAAAAATAACGAACACGGAACAACAAGTTGTTTTGTGTCCGTTGTTTATCGCTGTGTTTTTAATGTTATTTTGCTTTAGTGTGCGGAATTGTTGCCAATACGGTCGCTAATTTTGTCGGTGAAAGCTATAGTGGCTTTCCTCGGAATACCTAAACTCAATAATATATGATATTCATTGCTATTTTCTGCGCTTTTGCGTGGATTGGTCAGGCTCTTAAAGATGGAGCCGACATATAGTATGTAATCGGATAAACGCTTGACGTATGTTGGGTATAATACTTTGGCTCATACTTATATTTTTAATTGTATGCTGCGCTTGTCCGGGATTCCTTACTGCATTACTGATTATTTCAACTTCAGTAATTGCGGCGTATTTTGTCCTGTCGTGGCTGTTCTCACTCATTATAAACTTCATTAAAAAAGAAACTCCGATATGTCATTCTGGAATTTTCTTGGCGAGTTCGCACTCTTCAATATGGTATGCAACTGGTTTTCTGGACAGCCTAAGCGGCAAAGCCAACCATATCAGCTGTTCCACGACTATGCTCATGATGCAGAATGTGCAACTCGTATTGAGGAATTGCAGAGAGAAATAGAACACTCAAAAGCAAAGATAGCAGAATATCAGCGAATCATTGACAGCGACAGAGTATATGGTATTGATGATGCTGATGTGGACCAACTGCAAGATTGCATAGATAAACTCGAGGAGCAACTCGACAGTTGTGACGCTATGTCCAACCGCTATTATCGCATTCAAGACGAAATAGACCGGCTCCAAGACCGCCTGGATGATATAGAGGATAGGCAGGATATGTATGACGATTTGCAATATGAACTGGACGACCTATATGACGACTTGGATGATGCTGAAATGGACTGTGACGATGATTGGTGAAATTAATTACTTATCTAAATTGTAAATTTCTCATTATATTCTTTGTCTGCCTATACAGCTTGTAGAAATTTCGTGTATATATGTTGAGCTTTTCCGAAAGGCATGTTTCGGAGAAATCGTTTTTTTCAGCTCACGGCAAGGTCTTCATTAATATTGCGAACGAGGTTAATCGTGTGTCTGTAGAGGTTGACAGCGAGAACCGGAAGTGGTGAGCGCGGAGAATATCGGCGATAAGCATCAGGCCGAGTCCTCGGTCGGGTTGTTTGGTGGAGAAGAATGGTGTGA
>Ga0137307_100864_pt1 | contig 33003 bp, 28 predicted proteins | sample NAcewD2O_March_2_FD_97180 | JGI IMG/M metagenome (GOLD analysis project Ga0137307, IMG submission 97180) | Mouse cecal microbial communities from Vienna, Austria - N-Acetylglucosamine amended D2O_March | ecosystem: Host-associated > Mammals > Digestive system > Large intestine > Cecum | place... | reverse complement strand
TTTGCATTGGGATTGGGATGTCAAAGTTTCAGCGTCAGTAAAGCCCTCCGATGCTTTCAAGGAAATGCTGAAGGTGAATGCGTTGGTTTGGGGTTAACCTTTGGAGCAATGAAAGCTGGGCCTGATATCCGCTGCGGGCATCGGCATTCCGCTTTGCGGTATTGTTTTCTGACAGGCGTTGGTCGGATAAGCAGAGGATATAATCGGTCGATACGTGGAAGGCGGCGGAAAGCCTGACGATTAAATCGGCATCCGGGATGCTCAGGCCGCATTCAATCCGGCTGAGAGCAGTTTGATTGGCACCTACTTTAACGGCAAGGAACTCCTGCGTGTAGTTTTTCTCCTGCCGTAATTGCTTAATTCTTGTTTTCATTTATAACTCCCCTTTCTCTTATGTACCCGGTGATAAATTTACTCTTTTAATATTCCATAGGTAATTTGAAGATGCAAGATAAAGTTATATAACAAAACAGTATTGTGTGTTATACTGTCAAGAGGAAGAAGGTATTATTTAAAAGGATGGAACAATGAAATTTTTGTTAGTTGCAATAAATGCCAAATATATACATTCCAATCCGGCAGTATACAGCCTAAAAGCTTATGCGGGGGCGGAATATGAAAATGAGATTGAAATTGCGGAGTATACGATAAATAATCCGATGGGAGACATTTTATCGGGTTTGTATAAAAGGAGGCCGGACGTGGCGGCATTTTCCTGCTATATTTGGAATTGGAGGCTGGTGCAGGAACTGGCGGCAGAGCTGCATAAAATAATGCCTGGGTTGCCTATTTGGCTGGGCGGGCCGGAAGTGAGCTTCAATTCAGGGTCAATCCTTGAGGGACACGAGGAGATAACTGGGATTATGGCAGGGGAAGGAGAAGAAACCTTTCGGGAATTGTTTACTTATTATAAAGAAAAGAGCTGCGGAAAGGGGCAGGAGGCGAAAAATGGGTTGGAAGGGATTGCCGGAATTATTTTCCGGCAGGCAGGGCAGATTATCAATACGGGGGAGCGTGAACCGGTAAATATGGATTGCCTCCCATTTTTATATAAAAAAATGGATTCTTTCCAAAACAAGATTATTTATTATGAATCTTCAAGAGGTTGCCCTTTCCGCTGCAGCTATTGCTTATCGTCCATCGACAAAAGCGTAAGATTCCGCCATACGGAAACGGTGAAAAAAGAATTGCAGCTTTTTTTGGATGAAAAAGTGGCACAAGTAAAATTTGTGGACAGGACGTTCAATTGCAGCCATGAGCATACGATGGAAATCTGGCAGTATCTTGCCGCTCATGACAATGGCATCACGAATTTTCATTTTGAAATAGCGCAGACCGGTTAGACGATGAGGAAATTGCAGTTTTATCACAAATGCGGTCCGGGCTGGTGCAGCTTGAAATCGGTGTCCAGTCGGCAAATCCCGTTACCTTGAGGGCGATTGACAGGTTTGCGGATATGGAAAGGCTGAAGGAAACGGTAGAGTGCCTACATAGAGGGAACAATGTGCATATACATTTGGATTTGATAGCAGGTTTGCCTTATGAGGATTATAAAAGCTTTGGGCAATCCTTTGATGTAGTGTACGGAATGAAACCGGAACAGCTGCAGCTGGGGTTTTTGAAAGTGCTGAAAGGCTCGCCTATGTATGGGAGGGCGGAAGAATACGGGATAAAGTATATGTCCATGCCTCCTTATGAAGTATTGCGTTCCCATTGGCTTTCTTTTGAAGATGTCTGCAGGATCAAGAGGATAGAGGAGATGGTGGAGCTGTATTATAACAGCAGCCAGTTTACCCATACGCTTCCTGTATTGGAAAGCCTGTTTGCCAGCCCTTTTTCCATGTTTGAAAAATTGGCGGAATATTATGAGGAAAACGGGTACTTCGTAAACAGCCCGTCCCGTCAATACCGGTATGAAGTGCTGCTTGAATTTGCCCTCCGCTACGGGAAGGGGCAGGAAGAACTTTATAAAGAGCTTTTAACTTACGATATATATCTTAGGGAAAATATGAAGAGCCGCCCTGATTTTGCAAAAGATTTGTCGGCATATAAAGAAAGGTTTTGGGATTTTTATAATAAAGATGAGGAGCTTCGGGGAATTTTACCCGGTTATGAGGGCTATCAGCCAAAGCAGATAGCCAGAATGACGCATATGGAAGTGTTTGCCTATCCGGTGTGGAGGGCAGGGGGGCATATGGAGAAAACAGGAACGGAGACGATGGTGCTTTTTGACTATGGGAAAAGGAACCCTTTGACAAAAGAAGCGGAAACAACAGTAATTGAAGGGGAAGGCTCAGGCTGGCATAAGATGGCAGCAGGGAGGTTGGAATGACGAAGAAGACAAAAGCAATTTTAGATTTGCTGGATGAGAGGTACGGAACGGATTACAGGTGTTATTTGAATCATGAGAATGCATGGCAGCTTTTGATTGCAACGATTTTAAGCGCCCAATGTACGGATGCCAGGGTCAATCTGGTGACTGCGGATTTGTTCCGGAAATATACGGATGTGGCTGCATTTGCGGCGGCAGATTTAAAAGAACTGGAAAAAGATATTCATTCTACCGGGTTTTACCATAATAAGGCGAAAAATATCATTGCATGTTGTAAGGATTTGATAGAGAAATTTGGCGGGGAAGTTCCGGAAAGTTTGGAAGATTTGACTTCTTTGGCAGGCGTGGGGAGGAAAACGGCGAATGTTATACGGGGGAATATCTATCATGAGCCGAGTATTGTGGTGGACACCCATGTAAAGAGGATATCAAAAAAGCTGGGCTTGACGGAGGAAGAAGACCCGTACAAGGTGGAGCAGGATTTGATGAAGGCTTTACCGAAAGAGCATTGGATTTTGTGGAATATACATTTAATTACGCTGGGGCGCGAGATATGTAAGGCGCCGACTCCAAGATGTGAGGAATGTTTTTTGACGGAACAATGTGCTGATTATAAAAAAAGGAACGGAAAACGGGTGAAAAAATGACGGATGCGTATACTGCGCTGGATTTGGAAACGACGGGGCTGAATCCGAAAAAAGATAAAATAATTGAAATCGGCGCGGTAAAGGTGAGGAATGGAGAAATAACAGGCCGGTTTCAGAGTTTTGTAAATCCGGGAAGGGTTCTGGAAAATAAAGTGAAAAACCTTACGGGGATTTGCGATGAAATGTTGGAGGGCGCCCCGGAGATGGGGGAACTGATTGAACCATTGATAGAATTTCTTGGAGAAGATGTCCTGGTGGGGCATAGGATTTTGTTCGATTATTCGTTTGTAAAAAAAGCAGCCGTAGATAATTCCTTGTTTTTTGAGCGGATGGGAATCGATACGCTGAAATTGTCGAGGAAGTTTTTGCCGGAACTGGAAAGCAGGAGGCTGGGATTTTTGTGCGGGTATTACCAGATAGCCCATACAGCCCATAGGGCATTGGGGGATGCACAGGCAGCATCGGATTTGTACCGGAAGCTGGCGGAGCTTTTTTATGAAGGGAATGAGACGGAGTTTGCGCCCAAACCGCTTCTCTTCCGGGTAAAAAAAGATACGCCTGTCTCAAAAAAACAAAAGGAACGGTTATATAAGTTGCTGGACAGGCATAGAATAGCTATAGGATATAACGTGGATAAGTTGACAAGGAGCGAAGCAGACCGGATTATTGACCAAATTCTTGCAAAATACGGACGATGATATTCCGGCTTGCGGATTTTAGTGTCTGCGCCTGCTCCATCAATTCTGCAATCTTATCGTTTTTGCCTTCTGCAGCATAGATATTGGCTAACAGGCGATAGGAGCCGCTGACATCCGTGCCAGTGGACATGGAAAACTCCAAAATTTGTTCCGCTTCCCGGATATGACCGGCATCATATAGCTGTTTGGCCCATTGCTGCAAAGTCCGGACAAGGGTGGTGTAACTCTGGTCATATCGTGTTAAGAGGTCGATATTAGGCGCGCCGTATTCCAGCTTCAAATCCGTATTGCTAAGACCGGTAAAGTTTACGATGGGGGCATCGGCAAGGTGGTGCAAGGTTTCATGGTATTCCATAATTTGGCTGTTGTCCTTTAGCGTATCCATAGGAAGGGAATCAAAAGGGATGGTAATATAGTTTAAATTGTCCAAGGGTTTGCGCCTTGTGCTGTTGGCGGCATTTTCCCTGTCCCAGTAAGTCTGGCGGATTTTTCGGCTGTTTTTCCTGCTTTTGGAAATCTCATAGGAAACCAGTATGATAAAGATGATAAAACTTGCAAAAAAGGGCATTTTCATTTATAATCCTTTCAGAGACAAGAGTTTTCACATTGCGGGTCAGGAGGTTTATATGTTTAATATGCATAACCGTAAAACTAAAAAAGTTATTTCATCGATTATTATTTTACTCATTGTAATCGCAATGTTTATTCCAACTTTATCATATTTTATTTTTTAGTACAATATGTACTTTGAGGAGAGGCTATGAAAATTAAAAATCAGAAAGTGGCGTTGGGGGCGGCACTGGCTATATTGATAACGGTATTACCTTTTCAGACGGCACATGCCCAATCAATTGACGATGCACAGACGGCAGGGTCAACGGCTGTGGAAACCCAGGAAAAAATGGGCGAAGAAGGCGGGAATGCCGCAGAAGATGAAGGGGCATCGGACAATTCGGATATGCCAAATGTAGAGGAAAACGGTTCCCAGGTTCAGGAAGCGCAAGAAGGTGGCGGTCAGGAGACGCAAGTGGGGTCGCTGACTACAATGGGCGACAGCAATACGATTTCTGAAGGTATATATATCGGCAATATCGATGTGTCCGGGAAAACTGCAGGGGAAGCAAAGCGGGATGTGGAGGCATACATAGAAGAACTAAAAGGGCAGACAGTGACTTTTCAGGTGATGGACGGAAATCAAGTGGAAGCTGCAGTTGGGGATTTAGGCTTAAAATGGGCAAATCAGGATGCGGTTCAGGATGCGATAGCGCTTGGGAAAAAAGGGAATATTATACAACGTTACAAAGCGCTGCAGGATTTACGCCATGAAAATAAAGTATTTGAACTGGCTTATGATTTTGATAAGGAAGCTATCCGCAAAATTTTAGCGGAGCAGTGCATGGAATATAATACGGAAGCAAAGGATGCGGTTCTGACAAGGACTAACGGTGTATTTTCCGTTACTCCGGGGCAGAGCGGATATGTGATTGACGAAGAAGCGTCTGTAGACCAGATTTATGAATATTTGATGAATGAATGGGATTTCAAAGATGTGTCGGTAGAGGTGGTTGCCAAGGTACAGGAGCCAAGGGGAACAGAGGAAGAATTGCTTCAGGTAAAGGATGTACTTGGAACATTTACGACGAGTTACAGCACTTCCGGCTCGTCCAGAAGCGCAAATGTATCCAATGGGTGCAATTTGATTGCAGGGGCTACTTTGTATCCCGGCGACGAATTTTCCACCTACGAAGCAGTATCCCCGTTTTCCGTGGACAATGGTTATTTTATGGCCGGTTCCTATATGAACGGACAGGTGGTTGACAGTTTGGGCGGAGGGATTTGCCAGGTATCGACGACGTTGTATAATGCGGTTTTACTGTCTGAACTGGAAGTGACGGAGCGGCATAACCATTCCATGATTGTGACTTATGTGGATCCTTCCGCGGATGCGGCAATTGCAGAATCGGCAGGAAAGGATTTTAAATTTATAAACAATACGGAACATCCGATTTATATTGACGGCTATTGCGAAAATAAAAAAATTACGTTCACCATTTATGGAGTGGAAACAAGACCTTCCAACCGGGAAATAATTTATGAGAGTGAAATCCTTTCTGTGATTAACCCGGATCATGAGGTAATTTATACGAATGTGGCTATGCCTATCGGCCAGGTGGTTACCCAATCGGCCCATATCGGATACAAAGCGCAATTATGGAAAATTGTGAAGGAGAACGGCGTGGAAGTAAGCCGTGAGCAGATAAACAGCAGCAGTTATAAAATGGTTCCGAGAACGGCGACGGTAGGGCTTTCGACCAATGACGTAAATGCATATAATGAAATGTTGGCAGCGGTGGCAACGAATAATATTGATCACGTAAAGAATGTGGCGGCGTCTTTGGCGCAGTTTGCAATTCCGGCAGGCCAGCCGCCGGCAGAGCAACCGCCAGCGGAACAGCCACCGGCAGAGCAGCCGCCCGCAGAACAGCCACCGGCGGAGCAGCCACCCGTAGAACAACAGCCGGCAGAACAGCCGCCAGCGGAGTAAAAGCTGCCAAAAGATAGGGCAGGAAAAGGATATGAGAGTAGGAAAATTACCGGAAAAGGTATGGAAGCGTTCGGTATTGAAGCAGATAAAGGAAAAAAGAGAAGAAGTAGTGATTGGCGCAGGAATAGGGGAAGACTGCGCCGTTTTCTCATTAGGGGATGGAAAAATGACAGCAATGTCATCAAATGTAGGGTATTGGCCGGGAACGGATACAGCCCAATTCCCCTTGTATAGAAGTGTGAATGCTTTGGCGGCAATGGGGGCGGAACCGGTAGCGGTAGATGTGTCCGTGCTTTTGCCCAAGGAGGCAGAGGAAGTTTTTATAAAGGGCATGACAGCACAGATAGAGGAAAGGTGTGCGTTGCTAAAAATCCAGATAGCGGGATGCCGTATAAATATAACCGGAATGGTAAGGCATCCGGTTGTTGCCGTAGCCGGAATCGGCAAACTGCCTGATGGCGATGTTCCATCCATCAAGAGGATAAAGCCGGAAATGGATATTGTGGTCAGCAAGTGGATTGGTTTGGAGGGAACGGGCTTTTTGGCAAAAAACAGGGAACAGGAGCTGCTTTCCAAGTATCCGGCCCGTTTTCTGGCAGAGGCAAAGCGGTTTGAGCGGTTTCTTTCGGTGCTTCCGGAGGCTGCCACCGCCGTTAAGTCCGGCGTTTGTGCTATGCACAGTGTGGCGGAGGGCGGGATATTCGGCGCTCTTTGGGAGATGGCGGCAGGGGCAGGCGTTGGACTGGAAATAGATTTAAAGAAGATTCCGGTAAGACAGGAAACGATAGAAATATGCGAATATTTTGAAATTAATCCTTATGAGACGGCTTCCGGGGGATGCTTGCTGATGGTGGCTGATAAAGGGTACGATTTGGTCAGGAAATTGGAAAAAGAGCATATTCCGGCACAGCTAATCGGAAAAACCACAGCAAATAATGACAGGATTGTCGTAAATGAGGATGAAAGACGTTTTTTAGAGCCGGGGAAACCGGATGAAATTGATAAGATAATATGAGCGCTAATGCCAAAGGGCGGAATGGAGGAAGTATGAGAGAAAAAATATTATCTATTATAGAAAGGAACAGCCGTATTGACTTGAAAGAACTGGCGGTTATCCTTGGTGTGGAAGAGGTTGATGTGGTAAACGAAATGGCTGCGATGGAAAAGGAAGGCATTATTTGCGGCTATCATACGATGATAGATTGGGAGAAAACTTCGGTAGAGAAAGTAACTGCATTGATTGAGGTGCGGGTGACTCCCCAAAGAGGGCAGGGGTTTGATAATATTGCGGAAAGGATTTACAAATATCCGGAAGTGAACAGCGTATATCTTATTTCCGGCGGATATGACCTTTTGGTGACGCTGGAGGGCAAGTCTTTAAAGGAAGTTTCCTCATTTGTGTCGGATAAATTGTCAACTTTGGATACGGTGCTGAGTACGGCTACCCATTTTATATTGAAAAAATATAAAGACCACGGAACGATACTTACAAAAAAATACGAAGATGAAAGAGAGAAAATTACGCCATGAGAAACCCATTAGCTGATAAAGTGGTAGATATCAAGCCTTCAGGTATCCGAAAGTTTTTTGATATCGTAAGTGAAATGGAGGATGCAATTTCGCTTGGTGTCGGTGAACCCGATTTTGACACGCCTTGGCATATCAGGGATGAGGGTATTTATTCTTTGGAAAAAGGACGTACTTTTTATACCTCTAATGCAGGGCTGAAGGATTTGAAAGTTGAAATATGTAATTATTTAAAAAGAAAACAGGGGATTGATTACGATTATAACAAAGAAACGATTGTTACGGTAGGAGGTTCGGAAGCGATTGATATTGCCCTTCGGGCAATGGTGAATGACGGAGAGGAAGTATTGATTCCGCAGCCCAGCTATGTGTCCTATGAACCGTGTGCGATTTTGGCCAATGCGGTTCCTGTCATTATTGAACTGAAGGCAGAAAATGAATTTCGGTTGACGGCGCAGGAGCTTTTGGATGCAATTACGGATAAGACAAAAGTTTTGATTCTTCCGTTTCCGAATAATCCTACAGGGGCAATCATGGAGAGGAAAGACTTGGAAGAGATTGCCAAAGTGGTGATTGAAAAAGACATCTTTGTGATTTCGGATGAAATATATGCGGAACTTACATATAAAGGGGAGCATGTATCCATTGCCTCTTTGCCGGGGATGAAAGAACGGACGATTTTGATTAACGGATTTTCCAAAGCTTACGCCATGACCGGATGGCGGCTGGGGTATGCATGCGGCCCGAAAGTAATTATGGAACAAATGCTGAAAATCCATCAGTTTGCTATTATGTGCGCACCCACAACAAGCCAGTATGCGGCGGTGGAAGCGTTGAAAAACGGGGATGAAGATGTAAAAGAGATGCGGGAGGCCTATAATCAAAGAAGGCGGTATCTGCTGTATGCCTTTAAGGAAATGGGGCTTGAGTGTTTTGAGCCTTTCGGTGCGTTTTATGTATTTCCTTGCATCAAAGAGTTTGGCATGACCAGCGAGGAGTTCGCAGACCGTTTCTTAAGGGAAGAAAAAGTTGCAGTTGTGCCGGGAACCGCATTCGGGGAATGTGGGGAAGGCTTTCTTAGGATTTCCTATGCTTATTCATTGGAAAACCTAAAAGTTGCAATTGGGAAATTGAAGGTTTTTGTGGAAAGGTTGAGGAAGGAAAAGGAAGTATAAGGATAGGAAGGAAAGATGCCGTGGGGGATGCGGCATCTTTTTTTGCAATCTATTAAAGACTGCTTTGGGGAAGGTTGTTTGGTACAAAGATGATAATAGAAAATTATGCTACAGCGTTGCCGGAAAAGGGAAGCTGTCCGTTAGACAATTTTTCACATGATAGGATTCGAGTGCCAAACGGCACTGCCGGACAGACCTTTTGGCACCCGAATGAGGATAGGGAACTGCGTCGAAGCAGTATTAGAAACCGGGAATTGACCGAATTAATCACTAGGCGAGTCTCTATCTGGGGAATGATTATAATACAAGGGATAGAGATTTACCTGTAATTATGATAAGATGTAATATGAATCGCGTTTTGCGCGGACGCGCCATCATTTTGTAGGAGATAGATGGTAGTTGATGGAATAAATTGTACGTAAGGAGGGGAACGTCGGCCATGGCATCGGAGAAGATTACTATCAAACAGATTGCGGAAATGGCAGGGGTTTCGATTGCAACGGTATCCCATGTAATAAACCGCACCCGGTATGTCAGCCCGGAGCTGGAAAAAAAGGTGGCCCGTATAATGCGGGAAACCGGGTATGCGGATAAGGTAATGGAAAAGGAACGGAAACTGAAAGTAGGGCGGAAATCGGAAATTATTGCAGTATTGCCGGACATCAATAGCGCTATATACCGGGATATGGTTTCCTGCCTGCGGGAGTTGGTGACGGCTCAGGGGTATCAGTTTTATGTTGCAGTTACCGGGAATGACAGGCAGGAAGAACAACAGGTGTTGATGGGGCTGATTGCAGATAAAAAAGTAGCAGGGATTTTACAGGTTTTTGCCGGCGAAACGGCTTCTGAGTATAAAAAATTGATGGAATCGGGGGTTCCGTTTGTCTGCCTGGAGAGGAATATTTTAGGGAAGGCTATGGATACGGTGGAGTTTTGCGACCGTGAAGGAATGTATAAAGGAACGGATTATTTGCTGAATTGCGGGCATAAAGATATACTGTTGTTGCGCGGGGCGGCATCGAGCATCATAAGGGATGAGCGCACAAGAGGATTTATGGAAGCGTTGAAAAGACATGGCAGGGATATCAACGACGCAAAAGTAGTGGATGTGGATGTGGTAAATGAGGAAAAAGGATGTCTGACAATCCAGAGGGCATTGGACCGCACGGCGCCGACGGCGGTAATTGCAAGCGGAAACCGTTTGACATTATATTTGATAAAAACCATACGGAATTTGGGGATTGAGTGCCCGGAAAAACTTTCGGTTATCGGGTTCGGGGATGAAAGCTGGAACGAATTGATTGACCCTCCTTTGACTATATTGAAAAGGGATGTGAAAGGTTTTTGCAGGCAGGCGGCAGCCATGCTTTTTGAAAAGATAAATACGGGTAAGGTGATTACCGAGCCAAAATACGCGGATGTGGAGTTGATTGTACGCAAATCCGTCAAGATGCTGGAAAACGGGCCGGGCGGAGAGGAAGCCGCCTCACCGGATAGTATCGTATTGACGAGGGAAGAAAAGAAAAGGCTGCGGAAAGGGCACTATCGCGTGGCAATTTCTTTCCATTATATGGGCACCGCATGGGCGGAGCTTCATGAGAAAGGCATCCGGGATGAACTGGAAAGATACGGGATCGATGTGATTTCGGTTATGGATGCGCATTTTGACTCAAAGCTGCAAAATGCCCAATTGGAGGGCATCAAATTGCAGCAGCCGGATGCGGTCATAGCAATTCCTGCCGATGACAAAGAGACTTCGGATAAGTTTATGGAATTGTCAAAGATTACAAAATTGGTATTTTTGAGCAACATACCGGAAAGCCTGGAAAAAAATCATTATGTTTCCTGTGTGTCAGTCAATGAATGGGAAAATGGAACCAATGCGGGGCGGATGATGGGGGAGTATTTTAAAGAGAAGCCATCGGTAAAGGCGGGGTTCCTTATTCATGGGGCCAGTTTCTACGGAACAGGGGTCCGGGATGGGGCTGCGGTTAAAGTAGTGCAGGAAAATTATAAGAATATAGAAATAATGGTAGTGAGGGGATTTGGGCAAATTGAAAATACATATCGGCTTTGCCGGGAGATAATGAGTGCATATCCGGAAGTGGAAGCGTTATATGTAAGCTGGGACAGGCCGGCTTTGCTGGCGATAAAAGCTTTAAAAGAGATGGGCCGGGAGGATGTGGCGGTATTTACAACGGATTTGGATTATGAAATTGCAATGAGGATGGAAGAGGGCATTGTGCGGGGGTTGAGTACACAGAGGCCTTATGAGCAGGGGCAGGCGGTGGCTCTGGTGGCGGCGAAGTCCTTGGTCAGCGAAGGGCTTCCCAAATATGTGGGAGTACAGCCCTATGTTGTGGAAGGGAAAGAATTGCGGCACGCATGGAAGGACATCTTCCATGAGCCGATGCCGGAAAGGGTGAAGTGAGAAGCCGTATGGCGGCAACAGGGGATATAACAGATAAGGGCAGGAAGGCAAAAGGGCTATCCTGTGCCTGAACCCATATAGGGAAATAGGATGGGCAGAGGCCATGAAATTGGAAGGATTTATCTTTTCCGGTTTCATGGTCTTTAAATTTACGTAAAAAATATGGAAAGCATGAGTAATTAGCAAAAAAGGAAAAGATGAAATTATGCATAGTGACGAATGTAAAGTTATAAATGGAATAAATATTGACATAATGAAATGGTTGTAATAATATTTACGTAAATGAAGGGGAATAAAAAATTATTTACGTAAATAGTATGACTGTAAATCCTGTAACCCACTAAAAAGATTGCGCGTATCTTTGTGGGAAAAGAAATCATAAAACGGAGGAAAACATTATGAGGAAAATGAAAAAAATATTAGCAGTTGGCGCATGCTTTTGTATGCTGATAGGAGTCTTGTCCGGATGCGGCAACAATAGACAGACAGGGAATGGGGGTTCTAAAGAGGACGGGAATGTTACGGAAGAAGTAAATGTTTCAGAACAAGCAGATGCTTCCGGGGAAACGGGCGCTCCTGAAGGGAGCAGTTCGGATTTGTCCTTTGCTTTCTGCACAAATACTTTAAATAATACGTTCCAAAGTTCGATTGATGGAAAGCTGAAAGAGCTTTGTGATGCAAACGGTATTTCTTATACCTGTCTGGATCCTGATTATGATTTGAATACGCAGTTAAGCCAGTTATCGGATGTAGCGGTCAGCGGGTACGATGCCGTATTTATTATTCCGGTAGATTCCGCCGGTATAACGGCAGGGCTTGCTGAAATTAAAGATGCAGGGATTCCTATTTTTAATGTAGATACAGCAGTTATTGATGAAGACATTGATAGTTTTGCAACTTTATTTGTAGGCACAAATGCTTATATGGCAGGTGAATTGGTTGGGGAGCAAATGGCAAAGGATTACCCGGACGGCGGAAAGATTGCCGTGTTGGATTTCCCCTCCAATGAAAGCTGTGTAGACAGGGTAAATGGATTTTTGGCAGGGCTGGGCGACAATAGCAGCAAATTTGAAATCGTAGCGCAGCAGGACGGCAAGGCAGCATTGGACGAGTCTCTCGTGTTGGCAGAAGATATTATTATTGCAAATCCTGAACTGGATGCATTTTTCTGTATCAATGACCCTTCCGCATTAGGTGCGGCGGCAGCCATTAAGGGGGAAAATAAGACGGGTGAAATCAGTGTATACAGTATCGATGCTTCACCGGAAGGGAAGCAGGCTCTGCTGGACGGGGAATTCACAGCAGTTGCAGCCCAGGTTCCTCTTCAGATGGCAGAATATTCTTTTAACGAAGCGATAAAATTATTGAACGGGGAAAGCAATATTACGGAAAAGAAAGTATATCTGGATTCACATTTAGTTTTGGAAGAAGAAGCAAAAGAAACACTGAGCAATTGGCAGTAACCGGAATAAGCGGATACTATATTACACTGCTGCTGTTTTCGGGGCAGTGTAATATTTTAAGCCCATCCCAAAAAATGCACACTGTTCGCGGAAAGGTATGAAGTGCAGAAGCTATTTTTTAAAATTTTATAGAAAAAGAAAAAGAGCTACAGCGTGGTGGAAAACCAACAAAAATTGCTTTGCAATTCTTGGGGAGTTGGCCGCTGGGCCAACTCTACGAAAAGAAAAGGAAAAAGAGCCACAGCATGGTGGAAAGCCAACAAGAATTGCGAAGCAATTCTTGGGGAGTTGGCCGCTGGGCCAACTCTACGAAAAGGAAAGGAAAAAGAGCCACAGCGTGGTGGAAAGCCAACAAGAATTGCGAAGCAATTCTTGGGGAGTTGGCCGCTGGGCCAACTCTTTTTGTAAGGAGGTTTTTATGAAACAGACGGTTCTGGAAATGATAGGGATTAAAAAGAGCTTTTCCGGGATTTATGCCTTGAGCGGGATAGATTTTAATTTGCAGCAGGGGGAAGTACATGCCTTGCTTGGGGAAAACGGCGCCGGAAAATCGACCTTGATTAAAGTGTTAGGCGGGATTTACCAACCGGATGAAGGTACGATAAAAGTTCGCGGAAAAGAAGTGAAAATCAATGGTGTTCCGGCTGCCAGGGAGAATGGGATTGGAATCATACACCAGGAAATTGTGCTGGTTCCATATTTGACGGTTGCACAGAATTTGTTTTTAGGGCGTGAAATTGAAACAAGTTATAAAACCGTAAATAAGGCGGAGATGAACCGGAGAGCCGCGGAAATGATAGCGTCTTTGGGGGTAAAAATTGATGCGGACACTCTTGTGGGAAACTTGACCATTGCCCAGCAGCAAATGGTGGAAATCGTAAAGGCAGTTTCTTTTAACGGGAATATTATTGTGATGGATGAGCCTACATCATCCCTCTCGAACGAAGAAGTGGAACAGTTGTTCCAGATTATCGGGGAGCTGAAAAAGAAACAGGTAAGCATTATCTACATATCCCATAGGATGGAGGAACTATTCAGGATATCCGATAGGGTAACGGTTATACGTGATGGCATGTATGTGGGAACAAAAAAGACGAGTGAAACGAATCCCAATGAACTGGTGGCAATGATGGTCGGGAGGGATTTGGAAAGTTTTTATACAAGGGATTACTGTGATATGAAGAAGGCTGAAGTGGCGCTTAAAGTAGAGGAGCTGACGCAGGAAGGCGTGTTTGACGGGATTAGTTTTCAGGTTCACAAAGGGGAAATCCTTGGGTTTGCCGGATTGGTAGGCGCTGGCAGAAGTGAAATCATGGAAAGTATTTTCGGCGCCAGAGGCTATACGTCAGGAACTGTTTATCTTCATGGAAAAAAAGTACGTTTTAAAAATCCTATGCAGGCAATTAAAGCGGGTATCGCTCTTGTGCCGGAGGACAGGAAAAAACAAGGGCTGGTATTGGGGAATAGTGTCTCGTTTAATATGACATTATCCTCTTTACGATTCTATATGAATGGCATTGCAATCAACGAAAAGAAACGGAAAAAAGTAGTGCAGGAGTATACCGATATGCTCCGGTTAAAGGCGGCATCGCCGGAGATTGAGGCAGGAAGCCTTTCGGGCGGCAACCAGCAAAAAGTTGTTTTGGGTAAATGGCTGGCGACAAAGCCGGATGTATTGATTTTGGATGAACCTACAAGAGGGGTGGACGTGAATGCCAAGTTTGAAATTTATTCGGTAATTAACGAATTGGCAAAGCAGGGAATTGCGATTGTAATGGTGTCCAGCGAACTTCCGGAAATCATTAATATGTGTGATAACGTTTGTGTTATCCGAGGCGGGAAGCTGGCAGGCAAATTGTCCAGAGAGGAATTGACGCAGGAAGAAATAATGAAATATGCCGCAGGAGGGGTTGAATGATAATGATTAAAAATAAAAAGAAACCTATTATATTGGATAATCCGGTTATCAATATGTTCCGTTATAATATCGGTATTGTGGCCGTGCTGCTGATTATGTGTATTATTATATCGTTTGCTACAAATAAATTTCTGACTGCGGCAAATGTTGTTTCGGTGTTGCGGCAGATATCCATCAATACATATATCGCACTCGGGATGACTCTTATCATCATTTTAGGCCATATTGATTTATCCGTAGGTGCAATCGTAGCGATGAGCGGCACTTTGACGGTTGGGTTTATCGTAAATCAGGGACTGCCCATTTCGGCAGCTATCCTGCTTGGGATATTAATCGGTGTTGTGACAGGTTTTGTTAGTGGATTTGTGGTATCCCATTTCCGCGTGCCGGCTTTTATTATTACGATGGCGATGATGAATATTGCCAGCGGCATTGCTTATGTATACTCCGGCGGACAGTCCACACGTATTACGGATGATTTTTTTGCGAAAATCGGTACAGGGTACTTATTTGAAGTAATACCACTGCCTGTTGTTTATATGGTTTTTTTGATTGCCATAGTCAGCTTTTTGCTAAATAAGACAAAATTTGGAACCTATGTATATGCCATCGGCGGAAACAGGGAGTCGGCAAGGCTCTCCGGGGTGCCGATTAAGAGGATTGAAATTATTGTTTTTACCCTTTCCGGTTTTTTATCTGCATTTGCCGGGTTGGTGCTTTGCTCCAGAATGTATTCCGGGCAGCCTTCCGTTGGGAATGGTTATGAACTGGATGCTATTGCAGCTTGTGTTTTGGGCGGAACATCCATGTCGGGCGGCAAAGGCCGTATCAGCGGAACTGTTTTCGGTGCGATGGTCATCGGCATTATTTCCAATGGCTTGAACCTTATCGGTGTAAGCTCATATTGGCAGTTGATTATTAAAGGCTTGATTATCGCTTGCGCGGTACTTTTGGATGTGCAGAAGGGGAAGATTAGGAATTTGAAGAAAAAGAAAGCTGTAAATAACAATTAAAAACGGAAAAGAAGGAAATGAAGAGAAGTAGTGTGAAAAATCAGCCCGATAGCTGGTTTTATCACATGGCTATTTGTGCCGGAGCGTCGCAAATCAGCCCTGATAGCAGACGCAAATTTGGGATTTGCGTCGTCGTGTAAACGCTCCGGAATGGAGATTATCATGGAAATATTCAGAAAAATGTCTTTTGCGGACTCGACCGGAGATGCGATTCCGTTTTACCACGAAGGAAAATATCATATATTTTCTTTGACGCCTGCAATTGGTACCACAGTATATCCTGCAAGGCTGCGGACAACATGGAGCCATAGCGTATCGGAAGATTTAGTGCATTGGGAAGAGCTGCCCACTGCCCTTTACCCGGGGGAAAAAGAAACAGACCCCGATGCATCGGGTGTTTGGACGGGCTCCGTTATCTATGGAGAAGGAAAATACCATGCTTTTTATACAGGGTATTCTTTGACGTGTGAATATCAGCAGACGATTTGCCATGCCACCAGTGATGATGGGATAACATGGGAAAAAGACCCGGCAAATCCGGTTATTTTGCCGATGATAGAGCTTTATGAAAAACTGGACTGGAGAGACCCATATGTATTTTACAATGAAGAGGATGCCTGCTATTGGATATTGATTTCCGCAAGGCGGTTGGATATGCCGGTGACAAGAAGAGGCTGTGTAGTATTGTACCGATCTAAAGATTTATTGGATTGGCAGTATTATGGGCCTATTTATTCCCCGGGGCACACCAATTGCCCGGAATGCCCGGAGATGTACAAAATAGGTGACACCTGGTATTTGTCATACTCCAGGTTTTCGGAATTTGTGAATACGATTTACCGGGTTTCCAAGTCTCCGTTTGGGCCTTGGCGTAAGCCGAAAAAGGACGGTATTGGCGGAAGAAGGTTTTATGCCGCAAAATCTATGGCGGACGATATGGGAAGGCGGTTCTATTTCGGCTGGGCACACGATAGGGCAAAAGCTTGCGATACCGGGGAATGGTATTGGGGCGGCGCATTTTGTATCCCCCATGAAGTGACGGCCACAAAGGAGGGGGAATTGGATGTAAAGCTTCCGAAAGAATACGAGGCAATGTACTCTAAGGCTGTGGATTGGAATTATATACCGGTACTTGGGAAAGCGAAGGAGTACGGTAAGGGTATGTTGGAATTTGATTCCGTCAGCACATGCACTTATGGCTTTTTGGAGCAGCCGGAGCATAAATTTATGCTGAAATTAAAAATACTGCCTAGAGAAGTTTACGATTATTTCGGAGTATTGTTGAAATCGGATAAAGAAGCCAGTGGGTGTCTGCTATTGGAATTTGATGTGGCGATGCAAAGGGTATCTTTGCTGAATCTGCCGATGGGGGTAGACCCTTTTTGGGAGGAATCCTGTCAGGCTGTGCCGAAAGCTACCAATCCGGGGCCGGACGGTATCAGGGTTTGTGAAAAGACCTTTTCGATTGAGAATAATAAAGGGATAGACGTTAAAATTGTTATTGATGATGATATGGTGGAAGCGTTTATCGGTGAACAGATAGCATTTACATATAGGATTTACGCAGAGCCGCTGTACGAAATCGGGTTTATAGCGCAGGATGCAAAAGTAGAGTTTTATAATATTTCGGTGAATAAGTAAAAAATCTCCTCCATTGTTTCTATTAGGGCAATGGAGGAGTTTTTTTCACTAAATTAATTATCTTCCCTAGCTGCTGCGCTGGTTACGGAGGCTACCATACGGGTTTTGGTAGTGCCGGATGTGCTTTTGTAAGCCTGACGGATGGTACCCCAGGCACCTACCACCATAAGGAGGTAACCGATTACAACATCGCCGATTACTGCCGCCCTTAATTCGGGTTCTTCCAAAAATTCAGGAACGCTGCGGAAAGCATCGAAAAAACTGATTTCATAATAATCTTTGTATGCATTAAAAATTTCAATGCCGACACATACTTGTTCGGCTACGATTACCATAATAATGGAAATAATGCAGCTAATAATAACTCCGGCTTTGCTTATATGGCCACCTAACAATTCATAGCCTTTTAAGGCGCAGATAACCATGACTAAACCTGCAATACCGGAAATATAGCCGAGCTGGTAAATGAGTACCCATACAACAACACCTAACACGGAACCAAGCAAAGCGCCTACGATTCCGCCTACGATATTGCCGCTTCCTTTTTTGGAAGCCTCTGCGGCTTCGCGTTGAAGAGAGTCAGACGTATTGGAATAGCAGGAAGAACAAAGCATATGCTCGGTATCCCCTATTTGATAAAGGTTTAATCCCGGTTCGGCGCCACATACTTCACAACAGGATACCAGTCCGTTGTTGCGGCAGTATAAGGTAAACTCCTGTAAAAAAGCATCCAGGCAAGGGGTGTATAATTTCGACCATTTGAAGCCGATACCTTGAAATTCCGCTGTTACTTTTGTGCCGCTGTAGGATGCGGATTGGAGATATTGGTGTTTGGCGGTGCATTGGTTTAAAAAGTCTGCGATAGCAGGTATTGCTGTCATTTGGCTTTCTTTTACCCAAAGATGAACTGTGTGTTTGGCTGGAGTTGTGGGGTCCTGAAGGATGGAAAAAAAGAATCCGTTCATACGGCCGTAAATAAGCCCGTTTTTTTCCTCCACGCTAAAGCCTTTGTTAAGTGCATATTGTTTTACTTTTTTGTACATATTATTCTCCTCCTCATTAGCATACGCTGCGGTGCAGCTAAATAGAATGTGGTTTATACAAAATTATATATATTATAGCATGGAAAGATGAAAAGAGGAACTGTTTTTATAGGTGTTACAGAGGAAGTAGTTTTTATTGGTGATATTTTAGGTGTATGGTTTTTCTTGTAGAATGTTCTTGGATTCAAAATGAGTTGGGCGGAATAAGTAGCAGCAGCTTTTTAGCAATAGCTGTAAAACCGGGTGCAATGCGGGCAGGAAACACCGCCCATAGAAAACGCTGCCTACAAAAAATACCATTAATAGAAAATGCTGCCAACGGAAGAACCTGCCTACAGAAAACCCCACTTGCATAGAATATGGTTCAAAGAGTGGGGTGTCTATAGTTTTGGTTATGAAAATTGGTTTTCCTTTTGGTATAAAAAGAGAGGGTGCTATTTTAGTAAAGTTGTAGTAGAATAAGAGGTACGGGGAGGAAAAGGGCTGGCTGGGTGTTAAGGGGTAGTTATGAGATAATCTACTGTAATGTTTACCTCAATGTTAATTTCGCCGGGCATGATGCCAGCTCCTGCGGTATCTTCCAATGCCATTTGTTCTGCCTGCCTCATTTTTGAGCTAAGAGCATTGTCGGTATAACGGGCACTGCTATAGTTGCTGTTTTCATGGACGCCAACTACGTTACCAAGAGAACAATTACCGGCTTCTGCCAAAGCGGATGCTTTTGTTTTTGCGGATTCCATAGCTAGTTTCAGCGCATTTGCATAAGCTTCGTCATATTGGCTGGACTGATAGGCGATAGACTGGATATTATTGATTCCGGCTTCTACGGATTTTGCCAATATATCCGAAAGACTGTCTATTGGAAGGTTGGATACAGTGAGGGAAGTGGATGCTTCGTAACCGGTAATGCGTTGGGTATTGCCGCTGTAGTTATAAATAGGATACATATAGTAATCGGTGGTTTGGATGTCAGTTTCCGATATACCCATATTTTTGAGAAGACCGATAACATTATTGACATCTGAATTGTTTTGCTGTTGGCAACTGGCAGCATCTTTTGCTTCCGTGCGCACAGCATATACCATTTCGGCAATATCGGGAACAACCGCAACCTGTTCGCTGCTATTTACGGTAATTTTACTCTGGATATAGCCGGAAACAGAAGTTTCGCCCATAGGCGCCGGCGCAGCCACAGATTCGGTCATTCCATTATCCGGATTAGAAATACTGCCACAGGCAGTAAAAAACAAAACCGCCACTATCGGAAACACCAAAAACAGGAAATTTTTTTTACTATAACAATAACAACTTATTTTTTCAAACATATAAACCCCTCCTTATCAAATAACCGATAAACCACTGTCGCAAGCCTAAAGACCAGTACATACGCCAATACATTACCCCAAGTAAAGCTGCCAGCCCAATAACCGCCGCCCAACACACCCACACATTATTGCAAACAATACCGCCATCCCAAAATCCCTCGCTCTTACACACAAGAAAACTGCCTAAGACAAAGTTACCAGTTAAAACACCACCCTAAGTATACCATTAAAACCCGCGAAAAGAAGCAAAAAAATCTTAATTTTATATAACCCAACCCCAAATACCCCCTAACTATGGGAAAACCCCAGCGCAGACAGAGAAACCATTTCTTAAGGAACCTCTCAAAAAACGCCAGCGCTTAGCGAGGTTCCACCCGAGCTTAGCGCCTGCTGCGTTTTTTGTGAAGCGGAAGCGGGGTTCTGTAGAAATGGTTTCTCTGCCTGCGCGGACTCGCACCACAAACCACAAACCACACACACTACACATGCGCAAAACCCGCGCAGAAATGAGGTAAATAATGCACATTATACTACACCAGCCGGAAATACCGGCGAATACCGGAAATATTGGAAGGACATGCGTTGCCACAGGGACTTCCCTGCATTTAATTGAGCCGTTGGGATTCAGGTTGAATGAGAAGGAAATTAAGCGGGCAGGAATGGACTATTGGGAACATCTGGATGTAAGGCGCTACATAAATTTTAAAGAATTTTTGGAGCAAAATCCAGGAGCTAAAATATGGATGGCTACTACAAAGGCAAAAAAAGTATATTCCAATGTATCATTTGGAAAAGATGATTATATTATGTTTGGAAAAGAAAGCGCCGGGATTCCGGAGGAAATACTGGTGGATTATGAAGAGACCTGTATCCGCATTCCAATGTTGGATAAAATCAGGTCACTGAACTTATCCAATTCGGTGGCTATAGTGTTATATGAAGCGCTTAGGCAGAACGGGTTTGAGGAAATGCAAAGGGAAGGGGAATTGCACAGGCTGCATTGGAAATAGGGTTCCGTTGTTTTTTATTTTTGTTTGTAACGAAAAGAGCTTTTGCCGTACTTATCAATAGGAGGTGAAAAAGTGGATAAGCAGAAGGTAAAAGAAGTATATGAAGAGAATGTGAAAGCAGTTTATAAGTACCTGTTCTGCTTAACCCATAATGCGGACTTGGCAGAGGAGCTGACGCAGGAAACTTTTTATCAGGCGGCGAAGGGAATTGACCATTTCAGGGGAGAATGTAAAGTCTCGGTCTGGCTTTGCCAGATTGCGAAAAGGCTATGGTATAAAGAGCTGGAAAGGCGGAAGTACAAGGAGGTTCCGATTGCAGAGGTTCCGGAAGAAATGGGGGATTTTGGGGATATTGAGAATGATTATTTACTCAATGTGGAAAAGGTAGAACTGTTCCGGCTGCTGCATAATTTGGATATTGCCACAAGGGAAGTGATGTATTTGCGGCTGACCGGGGAACTTAGTTTTTCTGAAATCGGAAGCATTATGGGCAAAACGGAAAATTGGGCAAGAGTAACTTTTTATAGGGGCAAACAAAAGTTGATGAAAGGAAGAGAAGAATGGAACAACGGTTAGTGTGTGATACGGTTAGGGATTTGCTGCCAATGTATATTGATCATATGACGAGCGAAGCATCCAATGAATCTATAACAAGCCATATGGCTGATTGCGGTGAGTGCAGGGCAGTGATGGAGCAGATGAAGCAGCCTGTCAGGGTAGAAACTGCGCCGGAAGTCAAAGAATTTAAAAAGTTTATGAAAAAATCCAAAATGAGTTTATTCTATTGGATTATGGGGGCTGCGGCAGTGATTGCGGTGGTAACCTGCTTTATTGTGAATTTGGCAATTGATAAAAGGCTTTCCTGGTTTTATATTGTATGTGCAGGGATTTTGACCGCATATGCTCCTGCTTATGTATGCATTGTTTCGCAGAAGAACAGGTTGGAAAAGGCATTGGCAGTTTTGAGCATATGTACGGTGCTGGTGATAGGGGTTGTGCAAATGGTGCTATACTACCAAATGGGTATAGGAGGGTTGTGGTTTTGGGATATGGGGCTGCCGGTAACGGCATTGTGGCTGCTGATTGTATGGATAGGTGCGGCTTCCCATATGCTGTTTCGGGTTAATCTATTTATTTCGATTGCTATAATCGCGTTTTTGGCAGTTCCGGGCAATGTAGCAACGCATCTTTTAATCGGGGATTACCGGGGGATGGAAGACATATATGCTAATTATATGTTAGATGGCATGGGAAATATTATTGCAGCCTTTGTATTTCTGTTTATAGGGATTGCCTTTCAGGCAAAAAAGGGAAAGAAGCTTGAAAAATAAAAGGCACTGCTTTCAGGGCCGCATCTAAATAGTATCGGTATGGCGAAAAGGCGAGTGGGCTATTGATGGAACGGGCGTTTGTCGTATCGGCGGTTGGCACCCTAATGGGCGGTATGCTTTATGTATGAAAGATTGAATGCTGGTTTTAGCGATAACGATGGGTTTTGAGCAAAAAGAGAAGAGGGCATGGGGGTAAAAATGGAAAACAGTTATTTTAATGAAGCGTTATCTAATTTTACAAAAGATTTTGCATATGGAGGGGCAATCCGCCATTTGGTGGATAAAGGATATACGGCAGAACGGATAATCAAGGAGTTTAATTATCCGCTTTCCAGGGAAAGCATTGAGAAAATGGTGAATGACTATTCCCAAAAAAAATAAACCGGACGATGTGCCGGTACAGGCATTTGACAGCAGCCGGAAAGAAGAGGGCTGCTGTTAAATACTTTTTTACCATATAGGATTCGAGTGTCAAAAGGTCTTCCCGGCAGTGCCGCTTGGCAGATTGCACAAAAAATTTGTGCGCGTTTGGTTGTACGGAGCATTCCGATGAGCCTCTTAAGGCGAAAATCGTGTTCAGCATTGGCTTCCACGATTTTTGAGTCTCCTCTCCATCGTACAAAAGCCACTTGCACAATATTCTTTTGTGCCATCTGCCAAGCGGCACTGCCGGGAAGACCTTTTGACACCCGAATCCATATAGGAAAGTTCTCCGAATTTCCCATATGCTAAAAAAGCAATTATCTCACTGCGGCGGAGTGGGGAGCATGTCGCTGCCGTGACCCGCCGCAGGCGGAGAATCCTGCAAGCAGGATTCTTTTTACCATATAGGAAAGTCCTTCGCAAGAAGGACATAGATTGAGGAAAAACCGGAGGTTCTTCATGAAGTGTCGAAGACACTTTTTTAGCCTTAGTCTTCGTCATCCATATCGGAGACAGGCAGGGAAAAAATAAATTCGGAACCTACGCCTTCTGTGCTGATGACATTAATATGTTCCCCGTGGGCATGGATGATTTCTTTTGCAATGGCAAGTCCAAGCCCGGTGCCTTTCTTATCTTTTCCGCGGGAAGCATCGGATTTATAAAAGCGGTTCCAGATTAATTTCAAATCATCTTTTGGAATACCGATGCCGCTGTCTTTTACGGAAATATAGACTTTATTGCTCTTTTCGTTTGTTTCGAGTTTAATGACGGAATCGGAATGGCTGAATTTGATTGCATTATCCAGAAGATTGTAAAAAACCTGCTGGATTTTTCCCATATCGGCATTGACATAAATGCAGTCGCCGGTCAGCACAAGCTCAATGGCAATGGATTTTTGCCGGCATGTGCCTTCAAAAGTAGCAGCGGTACTGCGGATGACTTGATTCAGTTCAAAATCCGTCCGGTCGAGGAGCATTCCTTTTGTATTGATATTGTTTAAAGTAAGAAGGCCGTTTGTCAGTTTCGTCAGACGGTCTGTCTCATTCAATACAATATTTATATATTTTTCGTGCATTTCCGGCGGGATAGTACCGTCCAGCATCGCTTCCAGATAACCTTTGATGGAGGTAAGGGGTGAGCGGAAGTCGTGGGAGACATTGGCAACAAATTTTTTCTGGTCGTCTTCAGAACGGGCAATTTCATTGGCCATATAAGATAGAGTGGCGGCCAGATAACCGATTTCGTCTTCGCTGTCCACTTGAAATTCATAATGCATGTTGCCGCTGGCGTATTGCTCCGTGGCTTCCGTAATCTTGCGTAAGGGAAGATATACCATTTCCGTGAAGAAAATCAGGATGATTAGGGAAAGCAGAAACAGGATAACCAGCATAATGTAAGAGATGTTCAAAAGGCTGTTGGCAGATGCTTGTATGGCGCTCATAGGCGTGTGGATGACAACATAACCTTTTACTTTGAAGTTGGAAGTAATGGGTGAAAAGACGCTGAGCATCTGTTCATGGAAAGAGCCAAAAAAATTCCCTACGATATAGTAAGAGCCGGAAGCCACGGTGGGGTCGAAATTTTCTATGACCACTTCATTTTCCAGATTCACCGGAGCGGAGGAATCCAGAACCATCCGCCCGGAAGGGTTAATAATCCAAATAGTGGCCGACAAATAAGTATCTAATGCATCCAGCTGTTTTTTTACGGTATCCAGGGAAGTTTCGCTGTTATATAAATCCGAAGCATAAGTTTTGGCAATCAAAGTGGCTTCTGCATATAAGGCGTCGGCTTTTTCACGTTTTAAGTGTTCCAAAGTCATATTGGAGACAAAGGTAGCCACAACAACAAAACCGAAAAAGCCGAAAATGATATATCCGAGTATAAATTTTAGGTAAAGGGTTTTCCTCATAGCAACAATTGCATTCCTTCCTGTTTTTTACGCTTTTACTTCAAATTTATATCCCACGCCCCATACGGTGACAATGCGCCAGGAAGCATGGTCTTTGATTTTCTCACGGAGACGTTTGATATGGACATCTACCGTCCGGGTGTCGCCGATATACTCATACCCCCATATTTGGTCTAAAAGCTGTTCTCTCGTAAAAACATGGTTGGGAGAGGAAGCGAGGAAATATAAAAGTTCTAATTCCTTAGGGGGCATGTCGATTGTATGGCCCATATAAACCACGGAGTAGTTTGTCTGGTTAATGCTTAAGTCGGGGTACTCTACACTTTTGATATTAGGCGCGGCAGCGGCAGCAGGGGCTGGTTTGTAGCGGCGCAGCACAGCTTTTACCCGTGCCACCAGTTCTTTGGAATCGAAAGGCTTTTCCATATAATCGTCCGCACCCAGCTCTAATCCAAGCACTTTGTCAAAAATTTCCCCTTTGGCGGAAAGCATGATAATGGGAGTGGGGGATTTTGCCCGTACTTCCCGGCAAACCTGATAACCGTCGATGCCCGGCAGCATCAAATCTAAGAGGATAAGGTTGGGGGCAAAAGAATCCACTGCCGTCAATGCCGATTCGCCGTCATTGACAATTGTTGTTTCAAAACATTCTTTTGTAAGGTATAAAGCGATTAGTTCCGCAATATTGTTGTCGTCGTCTACGATTAAAATTTTTTGCTTGCTGACCATTTTACACTCCATTTCTGTATCATAAAGCCAATCGGTTTTCAAATCTAAGGATGTCATCCGGGCATAAATCCGGGATGAATAGTTTTAACTTCCAGTTTTCCATTGTTGTCAGGATTTAAAAGTTGCAATTGTGACGCCTGCGTCTCCCTCCCCGTGTTCGCCTTGGCGGAAAGAGTCAATGTATTTTACTTTTTTCAAATGTCCCTGCACCGCTTTCCGGAGCGCGCCGGTTCCTTTGCCGTGTACAATGCGCACGTTGGAAAGATGGGAAAGGTAAGCGTCGTCTAAATATTTATCCAGTTCGGCAAGAGCTTCGTCCACTGTTTTCCCAAGAAGATTGATTTCCGGGGAAATGCTGTAGGACTTGGACATTTTCATGCTGCCGGAGCCGGAGCGAGGAGTAGATGACGGCTTTGTCACCGGTTCGTCTTCCATTAAAACAATATCGTTGATATTTGTCTGGGAGCGGATAATGCCGCATTGGACAAATAAATTCCCTTTGTGGTCGGGCAGGGAACTGACAATGCCCTTTAATCCCATAGAAAGGATTTTAACGCTGTCGCCTAACTTCAGTTGTTTAGGGGCGACTGTTTTCTTCGGGGCTTGTTTAGCCTTTAAGGAAAGGTTGTCGTTTTTCTCGGAAATTTTCCCCCGTACTTTTTCCCTCGTTTTCTCCAAGTCTCTCATGGAAGCGCCGGGCCCTGCCTTTTGGAATACCCGTATTGTTTCGTCTGCGACGTTTTTTGCATCCAACAGGATATCCCTTGCTTTTTCGTTGGCTTCGCGAAGGATGCGGTCTTTGGTTTCCTGTATTTTATCTTCTTTCTTTTGCAGCTTTTCTTTCAGCTGTTTGATTTCATTTTTATAGGAAGCGATTTCAAGCCGTTCATTTTCAATGGTAACCCGGTTATGCTCCAAATCGGTGAGCAAATCTTCAAAACTGGTTTTGTCTTGATTGATTTGCGCCTTTGCCGATTGGATAATAGAATCCGGCAGTCCAAGTTTGGAAGAAATGGCGAAAGCGTTGCTTTTGCCGGGGATGCCGATTAAAAGCCGGTAAGTAGGCTGTAGTGTATTGACATCAAATTCGCAGCAGGCATTTTCCACATAAGGGGTGGAAAGGGCATATACTTTCAATTCGCTGTAATGTGTGGTTGCCATTGTGAGGATGTTTTTTTGATGAAGATTATCCAAAATAGCAATGGCAAGTGCGGCGCCTTCCGTCGGGTCTGTTCCGGCCCCCAGCTCGTCAAAGAGGCAAAGGGAACCTTTGTCTGCATGTTTCAAAATGGAAACGATACGGGTCATATGGGAAGAAAAAGTGCTTAAGCTTTGTTCGATGCTTTGTTCATCGCCAATATCCGCATATACTTCGGTAAAGATAGAAAGCTCCGAACGGTCCAACGCCGGGATATGGAGACCGGACTGCCCCATCAGGGCGAAAAGGCCTACCGTTTTCAGCGAGACGGTTTTTCCGCCCGTATTTGGCCCAGTAATAATCAGCAGATTAAAATCTTTGCCAAGATAAACGTCAATGGGTACCACTTTCTTTTTATCCAATAAGGGATGCCTGCCTTTTCGGATATTGACATATCCGTCAGTATTAAAGACAGGTATGGTGGCGTTTTGCTCCATAGCCAGGGATGCCCTTGCAAAAATAAAATCCAAAGTTGTCATAATTTTCTGGTTTTCGGAAAGGGTATCCGTGTAGGCGGAAGCCTGTGCGCTTAAGTCGGCAAGTATTTGTTTGATTTCTTCCTGTTCTTTCAAAGACAGCTCTTTGAGCTGGTTGTTCAGGGCAACGACAGCGGCCGGCTCAATAAATAGAGTGGAGCCGGTGGACGACTGGTCATGAATCATGCCCGGAACCTGATTTTTATATTCCGCTTTTACCGGGATGCAATAACGGTCATTCCGCATGGTAATAACGGCATCCTGTAAATAGGTACGATAAGAACCACCCAGCATTCCGGTGAGCTGTGAGTGGATTTTGTCGTTGGTAATCCTTATGCTCCGGCGGATATGTTTCAATTCTGTGCTGGCATCATCGCTAATTTCATCCTTGGACAAGATGCAGCGGCGGATTTCGTGGGCAAGAGGGCTAAGGGCATCTAAGGTACCGAAAAAATCGTCCAGGGAATCTTTTTCTTCATCTTCCCGTTCTCTCTTGCCATAGGCCTTAACGCGGCTTACATTTTCCAAAAGCCCTGCAATATTCAGAAGCTCTACAATGGATAACGTGCTGCCTATACCTAAAGATTTCAGGGTGTATCCTAAATCTTTGTTCCCGCCGAAAGAAGTGGAGCCTTTTTTGAAAAGGCGGGAGAGGGCATCGGCAGTCTGGGTCTGCGCTTCATTAATGACATTGATATCGGTAAAAGGTTTCAAATTCTGACATAGCTGCCGGCCCAAGTCGGAGCTTGCTTTCTCTGCCAGTTTGTCTATGATTTTGTTATATTCTAAGGTTTGTAATACTTTTTCGTTCATAATAATTTCTCTCTATCAGTTCATGAAGGTTTATAATTGTTGTTAATTTGATAATAATTATTAAATTGTTGGTGATATATTAGTAATATATTGGTAATATATGGATAATGCATCGGTAATGGACGACAAAACGGCGGAGTGCCGAAATGCCGTAGACCGGTTTTTGTTTTTGCAGCAATGACAAAACATGTTATTATTATAGCATATGAAATAAAAAAATACCATTGGGGAAAATTGCTACGGTTCAAAGAATAAAAACGTACTGCATGAGAACAAAATGCAGTACGTTTTTGTGGATAGCGCCGTCTTTTGAAACGATCATAGTATTTTTAGCCGGATTCGGGGCTTTCAATAACGATATCTTCGGAAAGCCGAAATAGCAAATCTTTTGTGACCGCTATTTCAAAATTTTGCAGCGCATAGTATTTCATGGCTTTTCCGCTTCCGGAAATTTCCATGGAACTGGTAACAAGCTGGGCCGTTTCCAGCTTTTTCAGATGAATGTAGAGCAATGGCCTGCTGATATTCACTAATCTGGCCAGTTCGCTGACATATTGCCGCCCCCCGGAAAGTATCCCGATTATTTTAATCCGGACCGGGTGGGATAAGGCATCAAAAATATTGATGTAATCTTCGTATTTTTTTAGGCTCAGGCCTCCGATAAAATTTTCCATATTAAATATCTTTCATCATTTTGTCAATAGATTCTACTTTTTCCCGTATAATCAGCAGTTCTTCTTTGATTTCAGCATTGCTGCGGGCGATATCCCCAGCCAGGCTATTGAATTTTTCGTCATCAATACCGCTGATTTTAGCTCTTTTTTCCATTGATTTCATAATAAGGAAAATAGCTAAAATGATGAAAAAACCAATAACAGTAATAATCGGCATTTGTGTGTTAAGCATTTCTATAATCTCCTTTCTTGTGATATAGTAGCATACTACGTGTAATAATATTATTACATATGATATAAATTGTCAACCAAAAATTAAAGATAAATTTTCAACTGGAAATTATATACTTTATATTCCATAATTACATATCGACTATCCCCCACGGTGTACCCGCGCTTCTGTAGGAGTATCCTGTTGTGTATCCTAAAGGACATGCGGGCATGATGCCGAGTCGGAAGTAAACACAATTTATATGCATGGTCAGGTGCATTGCCGATTGAGGAGAAAGGTGAGGATGCGATATGATTTGATTTCCATGATTAGCGAAGATATCCATTTACATTATCTATGAAACAAGATATACTTAGGAAAGCAGTTTTGCCCTAGGTTTGCAGGCTGGGAAAGCATGGGGGTTTTTATGAACAGTGAAAAGCATAAAAAGAATGTGGATGTGGAAACGGATGTACAGAAACAGGATTCGGATTTTATAACCGAAACGATTAAGCAGCGGCCGATTAATAAAAAGAAACTGCTCAGGCAGACCTTAATTACTGCAGCTATGGCGGTGGTTTTTTCCCTTGTGGCGTGCCTTACGTTTCTTTTGCTGGAACCGGTCATCAGCAATTGGCTGTATCCGGGGGAGGAGCCGGAACCGATTGAATTTCCGGAGGAAACGGAAGAAATGTTGCCGGAGGATATGATTGTGGATGATTCGGAGATGGAAGAGGAAGAATCGCCGGCAGAAATTACGATTCAGGATGAACAGATAGAGAAGATATTAAAAAGCATACAATTAGATATGGAAGATTATACAGCCATGTATGATTCGATGTCAGAAGTAGCAGCAACGGCAAATAAATCGGTGGTAATGGTGACCGGTTCGGTATCCAATGTGGATTGGTTCAACAATCCCTATGAAAGCAAGGGGCAGACATCAGGGGTAATTGTGGCGAAACAGCCGAAGGAAGCCCTCATTTTGGTGAAGTATGAAAATGTAATTGATGCGGAAAGTATTGTAGTAACGTTTTGCGACGGAACACAAAGCGAGGCGCAGATACAGGAAAAAGACGTAAACACCAAATTAGCGGTAATTTCCGTCTCTTTGGAAGGGATGGGTAAAGAAACCACAGATTTAATTGCAGCAGCGGATTTGACGGCCAGTTCCAGCAACCGGGCTATTTTGGGGAAGCCTGTGATTGCAATTGGCAGCCCTTTGGGGAATGGGGAATCCGTATGCTATGGGATAATGACTTCCAACAATACGGTTTTAAATATGGTAGATTCTTCTTACAAACTGGTGACTACGGATATTTACGGAAGCCAAAAAGCGTCTGGCGTACTGATTAATATGAAAGGTCAGGTGCTGGGGATTATAGATAATGCCCATAACAGCGAGGATATGAAGAATCTGGTATCGGGTATAGGGATTACGGAACTGCGTAAAGTGGTGGAGCGGATGAGCAACGGGCGCAAGCAGGCTTATTTGGGCACTCACGGAACAGATGTGACGGTGGAAGCAAATGAGAATCTGGGCGTACCTTATGGCGCTTATATTACGGAAATTGAAATGGATTCCCCCGCAATGGAAGCAGGGATCCAAAGCGGCGATGTGATAGTGGAGATGAGGGGGAAGGGAATCCACACATATAGCGATTTGGTGAATGCGGTTATGGAAGGGCAGCCCAATGAAATGATGGCCATTACGCTAATGCGTCAGGGCCCGGAAGAGTATGTGCAGATGGAAGTAAATGTTACTTTGGGGGATTTAGAGTGATTGGCATGGTTCGGGGAACGCAATATAAGGTTCTTTTAAATAGAAATTAAAAAATGAAAGGATTGTAAAAGCATGAAGTATATTAAAGATTATAAAGAAGGCGACAGGGTATTCGACATATATCTGTGCAAACATAAACAATCGGCAGTTACTAAGAACGGAAAGTCTTATGATAATGTAATTTTGCAGGATAAAACGGGGACATTGGATGCAAAAGTGTGGGACCCGCATAATCCGGGAATCGGTGAGTTCGATTCCTTGGACTATATTGAAGTATATGGTGAGGTTACAAGCTTTCAAAATTCTCTTCAAGTTAATGTAAAGCGTATCAGGAAATGCCAAGAAGGGGAATATACACCGGCGGATTATCTTCCGGTGAGCAGCAAAGATATTGAAAAAATGTATGGGGAATTGCTTGGATACATAAACGAAATAGAAAACCCGCATTTAAAAGAATTGATGGAATCGTTTTTTGTAAAGGATAAAGATTTTATAAAAGCATTTAAGCAATCATCGGCGGCAAAAACGGTGCATCATGGTTTTGTGGGCGGACTGCTGGAGCATACTTTGGGTGTGGCGAAATTGTGCGGGTATTATTGCACGGCATATCCATTGTTAAAAAAAGATTTGCTTATCAGTGCGGCAATCTGCCATGATATCGGAAAGGTAAAGGAACTGTCGCTTTTCCCTGAAAACGATTATACCGATGACGGACAGCTTTTGGGGCATATTGTGATGGGGGTGGAAATGGTGGGGGAAAAAATCAAGGCGATAAAGGGATTTCCGCCGGTTCTTGCCGGAGAATTGAAGCATTGCATCCTGGCCCATCATGGGGAATATGAATTTGGCTCGCCCAAAAAACCGGCAATTATAGAAGCTATGGCACTTAACTTTGCGGACAATACGGATGCAAAGATGCAGACATTTACGGAATTGCTGAACAATACGAAGGAGACTGGCTGGCTTGGGTTTAACCGTCTGTTTGAATCCAATCTAAGGGCAACGAGGATGGAATAAGGATGGAAGATAGATTGAATGGCGTTCCCGGCAGGGATTATGATGACAAAAGTGTCGTTTTTGACCGCGGAGATAATTTCCGCTGTGAAAAAAATGATGTTTTTACGGTAAAAATTGAAGATATCGGCAATGACGGAGAGGGTATAGGTAAAGTAAACGGCTATACCCTTTTTGTGAAAGATGCGGTGATTGGGGATAGGGTAAGATGTAAGATAATGAAGGCAAAAAAGCATTATGCGTATGGGAAACTGGAGGAAATTCTGGTGCCATCCCCCGTTCGTGTAGAGCCATTGTGCAAGTATCACAGGCAGTGCGGCGGCTGCCAGATACAGGCAATGGATTATCAAGCCCAGCTTGATTTTAAACAAAGGAAAGTAAAGAACAACCTGTTGCGTATTGGCGGTTTCGACGAGGAACTTTTGGAGCAGGTAATGGAACCTATCGTTGGAATGGAAAATCCATACCATTACCGTAATAAAGCCCAGTTTCCGGTGGGAACGGACAGGGAAGGGAAGTTGATTGCCGGATTTTATGCAGGAAGGACACATGATATTATCCCCAATACGGATTGCGCCCTTGGTGTGGAAGAGAATAAGGAAATATTGGAATGTATCCTGGCACATATGGAGAAATACCATATTCCGGCTTATGATGAAAAGACGGGTACTGGCCTGGTACGGCATATATTGATACGCAAAGGCTTTGCCAGCGGGGAGATTATGGTTTGCCTTGTGATTAATTATGGCAGCAAAAAGGGGCATAAGGCTGGAATTGGGAAAGGGGGAAACAGAGAGTTTTTGGCTTCCCAGAAGGAGCTGCTCAAAACATTAGGGAAAATTCATGGTATGACAAGCGTGTCAGTATGCATCAATACGGAAAGGACAAATGTGATTATGGGGGATGAGGTGCATACCATATGGGGGAAAGAGAAGATATGCGATACGATTCATAGAAGGGATGTAGAAGATTTTTCTTTGATGGATGAGGGGATTGTGTTCCATATATCGCCCCTTTCTTTTTATCAGGTGAATCCGGTGCAGACGGAAAAACTGTATAGCCTGGCATTGGAATATGCGGGATTGAGCGGGAAGGAAACGGTATGGGATTTATACTGCGGGATTGGTACGATTTCCCTTTTTCTGGCAGGGAAGGCAGAGCATGTCTATGGCGTGGAAATCATTCCCCAGGCGGTTCAAGATGCCAGAGAAAACGCAGCTTGGAATGGAATTGACAATGCGGAGTTTTTTGTGGGGAAAGCGGAAGAGGTTCTGCCGGAAAAGTATGAGAAGGAAGGGAAGAGGGCGGATGTGATAGTGGTAGATCCGCCTCGGAAAGGCTGCGATAGGGAATGCCTTGAAACAATGCTGAAAATGCGCCCGGAGAGGATTGTGTATGTGAGCTGTGATTCGGCGACGCTGGCAAGAGATTTGAGGATGCTGTGTGATGGCGGGTATGAATTGAAGAGGATAAGGGCAGTGGACCAGTTTGGGGGGACGGTGCATACAGAATGTGTGGTGGGAATACAAAGGAAACATATCTAGAAATCCTTTATTTTAAGCAGTTTTATAAGCATTTTGTGTTTGTAGAAGATGAAGAGGGGAATCGGAATAAGAGGACAAAAAAATATTTTGAGGTTTTGGCAGTGGTTGATGTGGGGTGTGGGGATAC
>Ga0137307_100506_pt1 | contig 33008 bp, 32 predicted proteins | sample NAcewD2O_March_2_FD_97180 | JGI IMG/M metagenome (GOLD analysis project Ga0137307, IMG submission 97180) | Mouse cecal microbial communities from Vienna, Austria - N-Acetylglucosamine amended D2O_March | ecosystem: Host-associated > Mammals > Digestive system > Large intestine > Cecum | place... | reverse complement strand
GTGGGCAAAGAAAATGCTTGTAAATATCAGCAAGGCAGGATTCTTCTCCTCCGACAGGACTATAAAACAGTACAATGATGAGGTATGGAAACTAAATTAATAGAAAAAATAGGTTGAGCAATAGGGAAAAAGAGTGGAAAAATGTTTTTTCACTCTTTTTTCCTTTGTGCCCCTATGCTATAATAGCCATAGAGTTGTGCCAGAATTAAAAAACATTCGAGAGGTAATTGCCATGAAAATTTTAATCAAAGGCGGCAGGGTGATTGATCCTGCAACAAAGACAGACGCAATAAAGGATGTGTTGATTTCAGAGGGAAAAATTTTTAAAGTGGAAAAGGGGATAAAAGATAAGGCGGACAGGGAGATAGATGCCCAGGGATGCCTTGTGATGCCGGGATTTATTGATTTGCATGTGCATTTAAGAGACCCGGGGTTTGAGGAAAAGGAAACCATTGAGACAGGGACAAAGGCGGCGGCAAAAGGGGGTTACACTACCATTTTGGCCATGCCGAACACAAGGCCGGTGGTGGATAACCCCGACGTGGTGAGTTACGTTCACAATAAAGCCAGGAATTTATCCGGTGTGAATGTCCTGCAGGTAGGAGCAGTGACAAAGGGACAAAAGGGAGAGGAACTTTCGGACATACGGGGTATGGTGAAAGCCGGGATTCCGGCTATCTCAGAGGACGGAAAATCCGTGATGAATACGGCAGTGTACCGGGAGGCTATGAAGATTGCAAAGGAAACAGGAATTACGGTTTTAGCCCACTGCGAGGACAAATTTTTGGTGGGGGAGGGCATTGTAAATCAGGGACCAAAGGCAGAGGAACTTGGGTATCCCGGCATCGGCAATGAGGTGGAGGATACCATTGCTGCAAGAGACATTATGCTGGCAAAGGCTGTGGGGGCAAAACTGCACCTGTGCCATTGTTCTACGGAAGACTCCGTACTTTTGTTAAAACATGCAAAAGCGGAAAACATAGATGTGACCGGGGAAGCGTGTCCCCATCATTTTACCCTGTGTGAGGATGATATTTTAGAAGATGACCCAAATTATAAAATGAATCCTCCCCTCCGGGCAAAAAAGGATTTAGAAGCCATACGAAAAGGGCTGAAAGAGGATATTTTAGACGTGATTGCCACAGACCATGCGCCCCACGCCCCCTATGAGAAGGGAATCACCATGAAAAAATCTCCCTTTGGCATTGTTGGGCTGGAGACGTCGGCAGCTTTAACTTATACGGAACTTGTGTTAAAAGAAGGGCTTACCCTTATGCAGATGGCGGAAAAGATGAGTTATAACCCGGCAAAAGTTATCGGGATTGATAAGGGAAGCCTTGAGGTTGGAAAAATTGCAGACGTAGTGGTTTTTGACCCAAGGAAAGTGTATGCCATAGATGCGGGCAGCTTTGCCAGCAAGTCCAGAAATACACCTTTTCACGGCAGAAAAGTTACTGGGGAAGTGAAATTTACCATCTCCTACGGGGAAGTGATTTACGAAAAGAAGGGGGAAAAATAACATGATACAGAAACTGGCTGATAAAATAAAAAAGACAAATGCTCCTATCTGCGTGGGACTTGACCCTATGCTTGACTATATACCAGAGGAATTGTTAAAGAGAGCATACAAGGAATACGGGGAGACTTTAGAGGGGGCTGCGGAGGCTGTGTGGCAGTACAACAAGGCCATTGTGGATGCCGTTTATGACCTGATACCTTCAGTAAAACCCCAGATTGCCATGTACGAACAGTTTGGTATTCCGGGACTTATAGCTTTTAAAAAGACAGTGGATTACTGCCATGAAAAAGATTTGGTGGTGATCGGTGATATAAAGAGGGGGGATATCGGCTCTACCTCCGGGGCCTATGCCGCAGGACACCTGGGGAAAGTTCAGGTGGGAAATCACACATACGCCGCCTTTGACGAGGATTTCTGCACCGTAAACCCCTATCTTGGCATCGATGGGGTAAAACCCTTTTTAGATGTGTGTAAAGAGGAAAAGAAAGGGATTTTTGTCCTGGTAAAAACATCCAATCCTTCCAGCGGGGATTTCCAGGACAGAATCATTGACGGAAGGCCCTTATATGAGTGGGTGGGAGAGAAAGTGGCTGAGTGGGGCGGCACCTGCATGGAAGGAGACTACAGCAATGTGGGGGCCGTTGTGGGGGCGACTTACCCCAAACAGGGAGAAGTTTTGCGCAGGCTTATGCCCAAGTGCTTTATCTTAGTGCCGGGTTACGGCGCCCAGGGAGGAAAAGGCGCTGATTTGGTGCATTTCTTTAATGAGGACGGCTTAGGGGCGGTAGTAAATTCATCCAGGGGAATTATTGCAGCCTACAAACAAGAAAAATATGGAAAATATGGTTCGGAGAATTTTGCGGAAGCCTCAAGGGCTGCAACCCTTGACATGATTACAGACATTGAAAGCGCCCTTATGGCAGCTAAATAGGAGCAGGGAAATAGGAGGAAAAATGGCAGAGAAAAAAAGAGAAAAGGCGGTGGTGATTTCCCAAAAGGAGATAGCGCCGGGAATTTTTGACATGCACCTTGGAACAAAGGAGATTGCAGGGTTTTCAGCGCCGGGCCAGTTTTTATCCCTGTACTGTAAAGACGGCAGCAGGCTGCTTCCCAGGCCAATAAGTATTTGTGGGATTAACAGGGAGGGAAAATCCCTGCGCCTTGTGTACCGTGTGGCGGGAAAGGGAACAGAGGAGTTTTCCCGTATGAAACCAGGGGATGAATTTTTTGTGACAGGCCCTTTGGGAAACGGTTTCCCACTGAAAGAGAAAAAAGCATTTATAGTGGGGGGAGGCATTGGGATACCTCCCATGTTGGAACTCTCTAAAGCCTTAAACTGCGAAAAACAGATAATACTTGGGTTTCGGGACCAGTTGTTTTTAACCGAAGACTTTAAACCCTACGGAAATGTGTATATTGCCACGGAGGATGGCAGCGCAGGGACAAGGGGCAATGTGGTAGACGCAATAAAAGAAAACGGCCTTTGTGCAGATATTATTTACGCCTGCGGTCCCCTGCCTATGCTTCGGGCATTAAAGGAGTATGCAAAAGAGCATGAGATAGAGTGCTATGTCTCTTTGGAGGAGCGTATGGCCTGCGGTATTGGAGCCTGCCTTTCCTGTGTGTGCAAATCAGAGGGGAGAGATGCCCACACCAATGTAAACAATAAGAGAATCTGTAAGGAAGGCCCGGTATTTTTGGCACAGGAGGTGGAGTTCTAATGGATCTTAGAGTAAATCTGGCAGGAGTGGAACTGAAAAATCCTGTGATGACGGCTTCCGGTACTTTTGGTTCCGGGGAAGAATTTTCCGAATTTACGGATTTAAACAGCCTTGGGGCAGTTGTGACAAAGGGAGTTGCCAGCGTGCCCTGGGAGGGAAATCCCACCCCCAGGGTGGCGGAAGTCTACGGGGGGATGTTAAATGCCGTGGGCCTTCAAAATCCCGGCATAGATTTGTTTATGAAAAGGGATATTCCTTTTTTAAAACAATACGATACAAAAATTATTGTGAATGTTTGCGGGAAAAGCGCCGCCGATTACTGTGAAGTGGTGGAGCGGCTGGGGGATACCCCTGTGGACATGCTGGAAATCAATATTTCCTGCCCCAATGTGAAAGAGGGGGGGATTGCCTTTGGACAGGACCCTAAGGCGGTGGAAATGATTACCAGGGAAGTGAAAAAGTATGCAAAGCAGCCTGTGATAATGAAGTTAAGCCCTAATGTTACGGATATTGCAGAGATGGCAAGGGCTGCCCAGGCGGGAGGGGCGGATGTCTTATCTCTGATTAACACCATCACAGGGATGAAAATCGATATCCATAAAAAGCAGTTTGTCCTTGCAAATAAGACTGGGGGTATGTCCGGGCCTGCTATTCACCCCGTTGCCGTTCGGATGGTGTATGAGGTTTCCCAGGCGGTTTCCCTGCCCATCATTGGTATGGGAGGGATTATGACGGCGGAAGATGCCATTGAGATGATGCTGGCAGGAGCCACGGCGGTGTCTGTGGGGACGGCCAATTTCCGCAATCCCGGCGTAACCATGGAAATCCTTCAGGGTATGAAGGACTATTTGGAAGACCAGGGAATAGAAAAGATAAAGGATTTAGTGGGAGCTGTCCGCTAAAGTTTTTTCAGTGGGGAGTGCAAAGGATTGCGAGGAACAGTTATGAAAAAGAGAAAATATTTTAGTGCATTGTTATTGGTCAGTATGTTAGTATCTGCAATGCCCGGGAAATTATGGGCAGGGGATGGGGCGGCCCCTTTCCAGGGTGAGGAAGCATCAGGAAACCTATCCCGTTGCGAGATTACTGTCCAGGATGACAAATTCATATATGACGGGACAGCTAAAATTCCAGAAGTTGCAGTAAAAAACGGTGAAAAAACCCTTAGGGAAGATAAGGACTATGTACTGGTGTACGGAAACAATACCAATGCGGGAGTCGCCACCGTTACGGTTGTGGGAATGGGGGACTTTGAGGGAGGTGTGAAAAAAACATTTTCCATCGCTCCAAAATCGCTGGATGATTTGAAAATCAATTATTTTAGGGAGATTACTTACAGAGGGGCTGAGTTAAGGCCGGGAGTGACAATTACCTATGGAAAGCGAACCTTGAAAAATCTCACGGATTATGTGTTAACCTATAAAAATAACGTAGACGTGGGAAAGGCGGAGCTAACCATTACAGGTACAGGGAATTATAAAGGGGAGAAGACCTTAGAGTTTGACATTACACCGAAGCCTATTTCAAGTACCCTGGCAAGGCTGGAATCCTACAGTTTTCTGGGGGACGGAAAGGAAAAGAGACCGGAAGTAATTGTTATGAACGGCAGGGAGAGACTGGTGGAAAACCGGGATTACCGCCTTACATATACAGATTGCATTAAGCCAGGGGTGGGAATGGCGGTTTTAGAGGGGATCGGAAATTTTACCGGGACTATGAGGATGAAGTATACCATAAGGATCTCCACTCCCGGGTTAAAGAATGTGGAGAATACCTCTTCGGGAATTAAAGTTTCCTGGAATAAAGTACCTCAGGCGGAGGGCTATAAACTGTTCCGCCGGGTAAAAGACAGCGGGAAATGGGAGATTGCTGCAAATCTTACCGATACCTCCTACACAGATAAAAAGGCAAAGACAAACGGAAAAATTTATCAGTACAAAGTGTACGCCGTTACAGATGCCGTTTTAAGCAACCCTTCCGGTATCCGCACCATTTGTTATCTGTCTGGTCCTGAGTTTGCCGGGATAAACAGGGAGAAGTCCGGCAAAATCGGGGTGAAATGGAAAAGAAATAAGAATGCGGAGGGATACCAGATTCAGTATGCCGCAAAGAAAGACTTTTCCGATGCCAGGACGATATCTGTATCCGGCGGGAAAACCGTGAAAAAAACTCTGCCAAAATTAAAAAAGAATAAAACATATTATATCCGTATCCGCAGTTATGTGCTCTCACCCGGTGAATTTTATTCTCCATGGAGCAAGAAAAAAAGCGTGAAAACGGCAAGGTAATGACAAAAAAGCAGGACATGTGAGTTTATTCTCATATGGCCTGCTTTTTTCTGTCAGCCCCTGTCGATGAAAAGTCCCTGAAAAGAAGAATATCTTTTGCCGTGTCTGCATAAAATATTAAGTAACCGTATGACAAATCATCTTTTAGGAGGACTTATCAAAATATGAAGAGAAGAAATATGTTATCACTTGTGATTTTTACTATGGCCATATGCTTTTCCACACAGATAAAGACAGACGCCCAAAGTGCGGAAACATTTATATCGGAAGAATGCCAGGCTTACTGTGAAGAGATTGGAAGAGCCTACGGCATCTGCCCGGAGCTTTTAGAGGCCATTATGGAATCGGAGTCTTCCGGCAATCCCCGGGCGGTAAACGGCAACTGTAAGGGCTTGATGCAGGTGAATGTCACATATCATCAGGACAGGATGGAGCGCCTTGGCGTATATGATATCTATGATTCCAAGGGTAATGTGCTTTTGGCGGCGGATTATCTCTTAGAGCTTTTTGAGGAACACGGAGATGTGGGCACGGTGCTTATGTTGTATAACGGCAGCAAAAATGCTTTGGAGCGGGGAGCCAGGGGGGATTATACGGAATACGCTTCTAAGATTATGCGCAGGTCGGAACAGTTAGAACGTCTCCACGGAAAATAGTTTGCACAATTACCAGATTTTATATATAATGGGAAAAGAGAAAGAAAAAATAATAAGGTGGGATTATTTGGAATATACATATGAAGATAAAAAAGCAGAGGAATATTTATACCAGGGGGAAAGTTTTTTTCAGGAGGGCAGATATACCCAGACGATAGATGCCCTTTCTGCATGTTTAAAATCTACCCTTTCCGAAGATGCAGGGTGGATTGCATGCAGGGCTTACAACATACTGGGGGATCTCTTTCTGTTTTCCGGCTACGAGACGGCGGCTATGGAAAACTATCTGAATGCAAAGCAGAAGGCCAGGGACAGGAAGGTATCCCGTCAGGGAGTGTATGCAGAAATTAAAATCGGTCTCTTATACGATAATATGAGAGGTGCCGAGGAAGCTTTGCGCCATCTGGACTGCGCCATTGAGGAGAGCAGGCAGACAGAAAAAATAGATTACGAGGTATTGGCGGAAGCCTATATCCAAAAGGCATATATTTATTGTAAGGAAGGAAGTTTTCAAGAGGCACAGGGGATTTTATCCGTGGTGGATTCTATTATGAAAATCCATCCTGAAAATGTCCTGCCATTAAAGCATAAGCTCCTTTTGGCCCGCCTTGCAAAACACAGCAGTGATGTGGATAAACTTACTTCTTCCATCCGAAATCTTTTGCAGATTATTATGCAGGAGAAGTGCAGTATGGAATATTGCAGGTTTTATATGGATGTGGGAGAATTTTTGCTGGAGTGCAGCCGCAGGGAGGAAATGAAGCTGCTTCTTGAGCGCCTGGAACCAGTGCTTATGGGGACGGAATTTATCTCTCTCGTAAGGCAGTATCTGAAATTGCAGCTCTCCTACGATAAGCGTTTTTCTGATAAAAAGACATATCAGATGACCTGCGGACGCTATATGAGCCAAAACGATTCCTATGCGGACAGGCTGTTGGAATTCCGGCTGCAGAATATACAAAATTTAGAAGAACTTCAGCGGATTCGTTGGGAGCGGGATAAATATCGGGAGAAGAGCAGAAGGGATTTGACTACCGGGCTTTTAAATAAGGCGGCTATGGAGGAAGAAATCTGCAGTTATCTCTCCGACCGGCCAGTCCAGTCCCTGGATGCCCTGATTATTTTGGATATCGACGATTTTAAGCATGTAAACGACCATTATGGACATTTCATAGGTGATGCAGTGATTTTACGGCTTTCGGGCCTTATGAAGGAGACTTACGAAAAAGATGCATTTTTAGGCCGTTTCGGCGGGGATGAATTTGTGGTATTTCTAAAAAACGTGGGCAGCGGGGAAGAGATGGAACTGAAGCTGGAAAAGCTAAAGGGAGAATTCGGGACCACCAATTTTGGAAAAGACGGGGAGCTGTACTGTACCATCAGCGTTGGGGTGTCCTATAATATGGAAATTTCCACATCCTATGAGGCAATGTTTGAGTGTGCGGATCAGGCTTTGTATAAAGCAAAGGAATATGGAAAAGATAAAATTGCTTTTTTTGAAATAAAGGCAGGAGTGTTAAAATATCTCTAGGAGGAAGAAAACATGAGAAGAAACCCTTATGAAGCCGGAGGCTTTGCATTTCCCAATGGAGAAATGAGGGATAAGGCACAGCGTGAAATAGACGGAATCCGCTATGTGAAGGAACATACCCAGATGGATGACCCGGAGACAGTGTTAAAGGTGTACTGTCAGCTCATCAACCAGAAATTATTCGAGACCCCGGTGGGGTATCATTTTTTAAGCACGTTGCAGGAGTATTTAATGTCCGTCCCCTATTTTATGACAGAAAATATTCCCCCTATCCCCGTGGCAGCCTCAAAAGGCGGCGCCAAAACTGCGGAGCGGGATTCCTTTGGCAGTGAGGGGACAGGGCAAAAGCAAAGCGTTAAAGTGGTAAAAAAAGTGGTGACGGAAAAAAAGGTACAGAATGTAAACTTTAAAACCAGATTTCGTGCCAGCTTCTTTATTAACGTGATTCTGCTTCTCATTGTGGCAGGAATGTTTGCAGTGACCGCCACCAGCGGAAACATAAATATCGTAAATTATGAAAATGCCCTGGTAGAAAAATATGAAAACTGGGAATCAAAACTGGAGGAAAAAGAGGAACAGTTAAAAGAGCGGGAGGCAGCCCTGGTAAAGCAGGAGCAGCAGTGAGGAAAACACGCATTTTTCATATTTATCTGTTATAGTTTTTTGTACATAAAGTACGTGAAAAGCAGATAAAGGAGAAGTATATTTATGGATAAAATTAAAATATTAGTTGTAGATGATGAGAGCCGTATGCGGAAACTTGTAAAAGATTTTCTTATCAGGAACAATTTTGACGTGGCTGAGGCAGCAGACGGGGAGGAGGCCCTGGATTTATTTTACAAAGACAAAGAGATCGCATTGATTATCCTGGACGTTATGATGCCTAAAATGAACGGCTGGGACGTGTGCAGGGAAATCCGGGAGACATCCAAAGTCCCAATTATAATGCTCACGGCAAAGGGCGATGAGTCCGACGAGCTATTAGGCTTTGAAATGGGGGTGGACGAGTATATTTCCAAACCTTTCAGCCCCAAAATCCTGGTGGCCCGGGTGGAGGCAATCCTTCGCAGGTCCAATAAACTCACCCAGGAGGAAAGCGTGGAAGTGGGGGGCATTAAAATTGATAAAATGGCCCACATGGTTACTGTGGAGGGTGAGCGGGTGGATTTAAGCTACAAGGAATTTGAGCTTCTGACTTATTTTGTGGAAAATACCGGCATTGCCCTGTCCAGGGAGAAGATTTTAAACCATGTTTGGAATTATGATTATTTTGGGGATGCCCGGACGATTGACACCCATGTAAAAAAGCTGCGCAGCAAGCTGGGGACAAAGGGAGAGTATATTAAGACGATCTGGGGGATGGGGTACAAATTTGAGGTAGAATCATGAAGATGGTAAAAAAATCCCTGGCCAGACAGCTGACAGCAACCATTGTGGCGTTGGTGGCCGGCACAGTTTTACTGTGCTGGTTTTTAAATAATACCTTTTTGGAGGGGTACTATACCTACAATAAGCAGGAGGTTATGCTTGATGGTTTTGCCATCATTAACCGCGCAAGCGAACAGGGGATTTTAGACAATGAATCTTTTGACGTGGCATTTGAGAATATCTGTGCCAACGACAATATTTCCATTATCGTAATCTGTGCGGACGGCTCCGTTATCCGGGCATCGGTGAATGATGTGGATCTTTTGCGGAATACATTTATGAAGGTACTTTTTGGAAAACCTGCGGAAATTGTGGAGAAGACAGACAGTTATGTGTTAGAGCGGCAGGTGGATTCACGGCTGGAATCGGAATATCTGGTGCTCTGGGGCACTTTAAGTGACGGGAATCTGATTTTTATGCGCACCGCTTTGGAGAGCATTCGGGAAAATGCCTGGATTTCCAACCGTTTCCTGGGGTATATCGGTGTGCTGGCGGTGACCTTAAGCGCCATTATCAGCGTGTTTGTGTCAAGAAAGATTGCCAATCCCATTTTAGAGCTGACAGATATTTCCAAGCGCATGGCGGAGCTGGATTTCAATGCAAAATACAGCAGGAAAGGGGAGACAGAGATTGACCAGCTGGGGGAGCATATTAATTTTTTGTCGGAGACTCTGGAAAAGACCATATCGGAATTGAAAAGCGCCAACAATGAACTTCAGATTGACATTGAGAAAAAAATCCAGATTGACCAGATGCGCAAAGAGTTTCTCTCCAACGTATCCCATGAGCTTAAGACCCCTCTGGCCCTGATACAAGGGTATGCGGAAGGGCTTTTGGAGTGCATAAACGAGGACGAGCAGAGCAGGAACTTTTACTGTGAAGTGATTATGGACGAGGCGGATAAAATGAACCAGATGGTGAAAAAGCTTCTCACGTTAAACCAACTGGAATTTGGCAATGACAAAGTCGCTATGGAAAGATTTAACCTGACAGAGCTTATTTTGGGGGTTGTGAATTCTTCTTCTATCCTTTTAAAACAAAATGGGATACACTTAATTTTTGAGACAAATGAGCCGATGTATGTATGGGCAGACGAATTCAAAGTGGAGGAGGTAGTGACAAACTATCTCAGCAATGCCATCCACCATGCGGAGTTTGAAAAGGAAATCAGGATCCGTTATACAAAACATCAGGATTATGTGAGGCTTTCCGTGTTTAACACAGGAAAAAATATCCCTGAGGAAGATTTAGACAGAATATGGATTAAATTTTACAAGGTGGACAAGGCCAGAACCAGGGAGTACGGGGGAAGCGGAATCGGGCTTTCCATTGTAAAAGCCATTATGGATTCCTTTCACCGGGACTGCGGCGTAATTAATCATGAAAACGGCGTGGAATTTTGGATGGAACTTGACACAAAAAATAATTAGTATAATTAGTGGTTGCCCATTCACAGAAAAAATGATATGATGAAATGTATAATGATAGAAGATTTTAATTAAGAAAAGGCAGTGGAGGCACAGAATGAAAAATTCACGGATGAAGATTACGGCAGTGCTTTTTGCGATGGCACTCACCCTGTCCGGCTGCGGGGATGCGATGTTTGAGATGACAGCGGAAGAGCAGTCCATGATTGTAAATTATTCGGCACAGGCAGTGGCAAAGTTTAACACCTACCAGCAGGACGGCGAAGTTTTTGTCAGGCCGGATGTCTTGGACGGTGAAGTTTCCACGGAGACGAAGCAGGAGCCTTTGCCGGAAACTGAGGAGATACCGGAGGAGAGCCTTGGCACAGAAGAGCCGGCAGGAGCGGAGGAACCGGCACAGACTCCGGGGACACCGGAACCGGCACAGCCGGAAAATACAGGGGCTACCATGACACAAGCCCTGGATTTAGGGGTTGTCTCGGCGGATTATACAGGGCATGAGCTGACAAAATCCTACATGGCGGAAGATTATTATGCGGTGGATGCGGAAACGGGCAAGCAGTTTCTTGTGTTAAAGTATAACTTGGTGAATACTTCCGGCCAGCCCCTCCATGTGGATATTCTGGCAATGACCCCCAGTTTTACGGCGGTGATTAACGGGGATCAGTCAGTGCCGGCACAGACCACCATACTTTTAAATGACTTAAGTACATATCAGTCGGATATAGAGGCCGGGGGAACAGCGGAGACGGTATTGCTTTTCCAGGTGCCGGAAGATATCAGCGATGTTTCCGGCATACAGTTAAATGTGACAATGAACGGAAAACAATTTGCGATAAATTTGTAAAAATTTTAAAAAAACAATATACAATGATAAAAATTATGCTATAATAGAATAAGATTAGACTTAATGTGCGCCGGGAGGAGATAGGTTTATGGATACAAATATACTTTTGGAGAGTGGAACGAATGAGTTGGAGGTGTTGGAATTTGCGCTGGGGCAGAACCATTATGGAATAAATGTGTCGAAGATAAAAGAAATTTTATCATACCAGCCAGTGACTCCTATTCCAAATGCCAATCCCTGTGTGGAAGGTGTGTTTATGCCCAGGGATTTGATGATTACGGTAATTAACTTAAAGCGTTGTATCGGTATTGAAGAGGATGAAAATAAAGGGTTGTTTATCATTACCAATTTTAACAAGCTGAATATAGCCTTCCATGTAGACGAGGTTATCGGTATCCACAGGGTATCTTGGGAGGATATCATTAAGCCGGATGCAACGATTAATTCCAGTGAAACCGGTGTATCCACAGGTGTGATTAAGATGGATGACAAATTAATCATCATTCTTGACTTTGAGAAAATTGTTACGGATATCAGCCCGGAGACAGGCTTGAAAGTTTCAGATATTGATGCCTACATCGATGCAAACCGTGACAGAAGCGATAACCCGATTTTGATTGCTGAGGATTCCCCGCTTTTGAGCAAGCTGATTACGGACTGCTTAAAGAAATCCGGTTATACCAAACAGATTGTCACTATGAACGGGCAGGAAGCCTGGGACAAGATTTGTGAGTTTAAAAAAGCAGGGACTTTATACAAAAAAGTCCACTGTATTATTACAGATATTGAGATGCCTCTTATGGACGGCCACCGTCTCACCAAGCTGGCAAAAGAAGATGAAGAGATAAAGAAAATTCCAGTTGTAATTTTCTCTTCCCTGGTAAACGAAGAGATGCGCCGCAAAGGAGAAGAACTTGGTGCGGATGCACAGCTTACAAAACCTGAGATTGGAAATCTGGTAGAGGCTATTGACAGATTAATTGATGCATGTAGTTTTGATTAACCAGACATATGGAACGATGATATTGGGATGTGATGTTATCATCACATCCCTTCATAAGTTAAGGGACTGGTCAGTTCCTGGGATAAAATAGGATACAGGGAGGTATCACGGTGGACAACAAGACGGAAGATTATTTAGACTCCTTGCTGAGTAATATCTCTCCTGAGCATAAACGTCAGGTTCAGGAGAAAAAAAGTTCTGATTATATGGCTGACTTTGAAAAAGAGTTGGAGCATATGGATATGGAGGAGTTTGTCCAGGATTTCGAGAGAGAGATTGACAGAGAGGAAGGGTCGGAAGAGGGGCCTTCTGAGCAGGAATTTTTTGACAATTTAGAGGGGATTGTGGAAAGTGCCCAGAAACCAAAATCAGAGCCTGGTGAGGAAAAAAAGCAGGACGAGGATGGTTTTGAGGTCAATACCATGGAGGATGACGGCTGGACGCAGCCTGCGGAAGGGGAGGAACAGAAGAGTTCTGCTGAAGAGAAGTCCCTGGAAACACCAGAAGAATCCACGGAGCAGGAAGAAAAAGCTCCGGAGGCAGAGGAGAGATCCCAGGATGAGAAGGAGTTAATGGATCTTTTGTCAGAAGTGTCACAAAATGATGAGGAACTTTCTGATATTGGGAATATGCTTAAGGCAGATGAAAATAATGAGCAGGTGGGGGATCAGGAAGTAACAGAGGTCAGCCTGGAAGATATTGTGGGAAGTGAGGAGGAGGACTCCTCAGGAAAAAAGAAAAAAAGAAAAAAGAAAAAAAAGGAAAAAGGTGAGGGAGAATCCTTTTTCAAAAAGCTTTCCCGTGCTCTTTTTGGGGAAGACGATGAGGAAGAGATACAGGGAGGGAATAAAGGAGACTCGGCAGGCTCCAGCGGTTCCTCCTCTCCAGACGCAGGTTTGGATGGTCAGGAACTGGGAAGTATTACAGACGAGAATCTCCAGATTTTGCAAGAATTAAATGGTGCGGGACAGGGAGAGCCGGTTTCTGAGGAAGAGGATAAAAAGGGCAAGAAGAAAAAGAAGAAGAAAGAGAAAAAGCCCAAGCCCAAGAAACCCAAAAAACCGAAAAAGCCAAAAGAGGTGGATTTATCTCCGCCCCTGCCCAGAGGCCCGGTTATTTTGATATTTGTTATGGGCGCTTCCATTGCTTTGTTTATTTTGCTCAGTTCCAGTCTTTTAAATTATAATAATGATGCATCTTCGGCATCAGCTGCCTATAAAGATGGGGATTATGTTAAGGCCTATCAGATTTTAGAGGGGATGAAGCTGAAAGACGGGGAAAAGGAACTGTATGATAAAGTTGTTGTTTTAGCTTCCGTACAAAATGAGTATCAGGCAGGAGAGAGCCTGTATCTTGCTGGACAGTATAGGAAATCCCTGGATTCTTACATATGTGCTTTGGGAAGGTTTGACGTAAACCAAGAGTTGGCTGAAGAGTCCGGTGCCAAGGAAGAGTTTGCCGCATTAGAGGAGGATATTGTCCTTCAGTTGGGAGAAAAATTCAGCGTAAGCCCGGAGACAGCCAGGGAGATTTATGCTCTTCATGACCGCAAAGAGTACACAAGACGTATTTATGACATTGTAAAGAGCCTGGGACTTTTGGAAGAAGTGGAAGAATAGGAAAAATATGATAGCAATTTTGGATTACGATGCCGGAAACTTGAAAAGTGTGGAAAAAGCTTTGAGTTTTCTGGGAGAAAAAAGTGTGATTACCAGAGACAGAAGGGAAGTGGCTGCGGCGGACAAGGTGATTCTTCCGGGAGTCGGCTCTTTCGGGGCAGCCATGGAACAACTGAAAAAATATGAGATTGATAAGATGCTTGAGGAGGCCAGGGCGGAGAAAAAACCCATATTAGGAATCTGCCTGGGGCTCCAGCTTCTTTTTGACGGCAGCAGTGAAAGCCAGGGAGTGGAAGGGCTTCATCTCCTCTCCGGGGATATTCTTCGGATACCGGATAAGGAGGGACTTAAGATTCCGCATATCGGGTGGAATTCACTGGAATTAAGGAATCATGGAAGGCTGTTTCAGGGAATAAAAGGCAGCCCCTATGTATATTTTGTGCATTCCTACTATTTAAAGGCAAGGGATGAGGAGATTGTAAAAGCCGTTACACAGTACAGCGCCAATATCCATGCCTCCGTGGAAAAAGAGAATATATTTGCATGTCAGTTCCACCCGGAAAAGAGCAGCGGTGTGGGACTTCGCATTCTGGCAAATTTTGCAAAAGTACAGGGAGGGGCATAGTTATGTTTACAAAGCGTATTATTCCCTGCCTGGATGTAAAAGACGGCAGGGTGGTAAAAGGTGTTAATTTTGTTGATTTAAAGGACGCAGGAGATCCGGTGGAGATTGCGGCTGCCTATGACAAGGCGGGCGCCGATGAAGTTGTTTTTTTGGATATCACCGCATCCTCCGATGCCAGAGGGACCGTGGTGGATATGGTAAGGCGTGTGGCGGAGAAAGTCTTTATCCCATTTACCGTTGGAGGGGGTATCCGAACTGTGGAGGATTTTAAGGTGCTGCTCCGGGAGGGGGCAGATAAGATTTCTATAAATTCTGCAGCGATTAACCGTCCGGAGTTGATTTCCGAGGCGGCGGATAAATTTGGGAGCCAGTGCGTGGTGGTAGCCATTGATGCCAGAAGAAGAGACGATGGGGGCTGAAATAAATATAAAAACGGCGGCAGAGTAGATGTGGGAATCGACGCTATAGAATGGGCAGTGAAAGCAGAGAAGTTAGGCGCCGGGGAAATTCTTCTTACCAGTATGGACTGCGACGGTACAAAAGGGGGCTATGATTTAAAGCTTACCAGGGAGATTGCAGACAGTGTATCTATTCCTGTGATTGCCTCCGGTGGAGCCGGCACAGAGGAACATTTTTACGAAGCCCTTACTGCGGGAGGAGCCGATGCGGCTTTGGCGGCATCACTTTTCCACTATAAGGAACTGGAGATTATGAATTTGAAAAGATACCTTGCAGAAAAAGGAGTTTCTGTGAGAATGCAGGGGGAAACAAATTATGGCAATGATTGACAATGACTGGCTTCAGGTGCTTTCCGGTGAATTTAAAAAGCCCTATTACAGGGAATTATATACTTTTGTAAAGGAAGAATACAATAAAGCTTTGGTGTATCCTCCATCAGATGATATTTTTAACGCATTTCACTTTACGCCGCTGAGTAAAGTAAAGGTATTGATTTTGGGACAGGATCCCTATCACAACACAAACCAGGCCCACGGCCTCAGCTTTTCTGTTCCGGTGTCCCAAAAAGAAATTCCTCCTTCCCTGCAAAATATTTACAAGGAACTGGAGGAGGACTGCGGCTGTTATATTCCAAATAACGGCTATTTAAAAAAATGGGCTGACCAGGGTGTGCTTCTTTTAAACACGGTTCTCACTGTGCGGGCCCATCAGGCAAATTCCCATCAGGGGAAAGGGTGGGAGCAGTTTACGGATGCGGTGATTTCTGCGGTAAATGCCCAGGAGAGGCCTATTGTATATATGCTTTGGGGCAAACCTGCCCAGAGTAAAATCCCCATGCTTACCAATAGAGAACATTTAATCTTAAAAGCGCCTCATCCAAGCCCCCTGTCCGCATACCGGGGATTTTTTGGATGCAGGCATTTCAGTCAGGCAAATGACTTTTTGGAGAGCCGGGGCGTTGAGAAAATTGACTGGCAGATTGAAAATATTTTATAACGGAAAGGGAGACTATGAAAAAGAAACCATACATAGCGTGTCTTCTTTCTGTAATTTGTTTGGTTTCCCTTCTTTGCGGCTGCAGCGGCGGGCATGACGTGGCGGAGATGGTGACAAGTATAAGGGCGAAAACCCGTCCTGAGCTTACGGTAAAAGATACGGAAGTGCCGGAATCCAGGGAGGAACGGCGGAGAGATATAACAGAGCAGGAAAGTCCTGTATTTTCTTCTGGTTATTCAAGTTCCATAGAGGAGATGGATGATGCGTATCAGGTTATTTTACAGAACTGTACCAGTGAGTTTATCGGCAATTATCCCCTGGATGAAGCTTTTTTAAACTGGCTGGATGGGGAATACGGGGATGAATGCATCTTAAAACTTGCCCAGGAGAGCTGCTCGAAAAATCCCAGGCAGGATATGTGGTATGAACTTACCGGGAACAGTATACATGTGCTCTGGCTTGTGTACTGCGGTCAGACAGGGTTCAGCCAGTATTGTACGGAGAATGTGGAGTGGAAAGTCTGCGGCAGCATGTCAGAAATCACCTTGGAATTTACGGGGGATGTTAATTTTTCAGAAGGGTATGTTACCACAAAGCATATGGATAAATCTCCCGGGGGAATTTATGATTGTTTCTCCCCGGAACTTTTAGAGGAGATGAACGCTGCGGATATTATGATGGTAAACAATGAGTTTACCTACAGTACCAGAGGAAAGGCCATTCCTAAAAAAGCCTATACTTTTCGGGCGCATCCTTCCCGGGTAGAAAATTTAAAGGCTTTTGGTACGGATATTGTGAATGTGGCCAATAACCATGTGTATGATTACGGCCCGGAGGCACTTTTGGATACCATAGAAACTTTAGACCGGGCTGGAATTCCCCATGTGGGGGCAGGGGCGAATCTCAAGGAGGCAAGCAAGCCTTACTATTTTGTGTGCAACGGAAGAAAAATTGCCATTGTATCAGCGACCCAGATAGAGCGCTCCTATAATTACACAAAGGAGGCCACGGAGAATTCACCTGGAGTCTTAAAAAGTTTAGATCCCTCTAAATTTGTGGAAGTGATAAAAGAGGCGAGAAAGAACAGCGATTATGTGATTGTTAATATTCACTGGGGAACAGAGGGGGACAGTAATTTTGGCAGAGACCAGAAAAATCTGGCAGTATCCTTTGCAAGGGCAGGTGCAGATGTGATTATCGGCGGCCACACCCACTGTCTACAGGGATTTGATTTTGTGGAGGGAGTTCCTGTTATTTACAGTCTGGGAAATTTCTGGTTTAGCAGCAGTACTCAGGATACCGGTCTTGCAAAAGTAACTATAGATGAAAAAGGAAAATTGACCCTGGGATTTATTCCCTGTATTCAAAAGGACACAAAGACATCTTTGGTGAGGGATGAGGCGGAAAAACAGAAAATACTGGATTTTATGCAGAAGCATTCTGCTCCCGGAGTTATCGTGAATCCAGACGGAACCATTTCCCAGGGGTAGACAAATACTTCGGCCTGGGTTAAAATATGGTAAGAAAACAAAAATCTTATTATAAATAATAGAAAGAAGGAGAAAGAAATGAGCAAAAAACCTACCGTTTTAATGATTTTAGATGGTTTTGGACTGAATGAGAAGACAGAGGGCAATGCAGTGTCACAGGCAAAGACCCCGGTGATTGACGGTTTGATGAAAGACTGTCCTTTTGTGAAAGGCAATGCCAGCGGTTTGGCTGTAGGCCTTCCTGACGGGCAGATGGGCAATTCCGAAGTAGGTCATTTAAATATGGGAGCCGGCAGGATTGTATACCAGGAACTTACCAGAATTACAAAAGAGATTGAAGACGGGGATTTCTTTCAGAATCCTGAATTGTTAAAGGCTATAGCAAATGTAAAAGCGAACAATTCCAAACTTCATCTCTATGGACTTTTGTCAGACGGAGGAGTGCACAGCCATATCACACATCTCTACGGGCTTTTGGAGCTGGCAAAGAGAGAGGGGATTTCCCAGGTGTATGTTCACTGTTTCTTAGACGGAAGAGATACCTCCCCCACTGCCGGGAAAGGCTTTATCGAAGCCCTGGAAGAAAAAATGAAAGAGATTGGGGTGGGCAAAATCGCTTCTATCTGCGGGCGTTATTATGTGATGGACAGAGATAACCGCTGGGATCGTGTGGAGGCGGCTTATAAAGCTTTGACCCTTGGGGAAGGCAATACGGCAGCTTCTGCAGGGGAGGCAATTTCCAAGAGTTATGATGAGGATAAGACAGACGAGTTTGTGATGCCTACCGTTATCACAGAAAACGGAAAGCCATTGGCAGTTATAGAGGATAAGGACAGTATTATTTTCTTTAATTTCCGTCCGGACCGCGCAAGGGAGATTACCAGGGCATTTTGTGCAGATGAGTTTGACGGGTTTGACAGAGGGGTCAGAAAAGATGTGACCTATATCTGTTTTACAGAATATGATGTGACAATTCCCAACAAAGAAATTGCATTTAAGAAAGTGGAATTGAAAAATACATTTGGAGAATATTTGGCAGACCATGGAAAAACCCAGGCAAGGATTGCCGAGACAGAAAAATATGCCCATGTGACCTTCTTTTTCAACGGCGGCGTGGAGGAGCCAAATAAGGGTGAGGATAGAATTCTTGTAAAATCCCCCAAGGTTGCAACTTATGACTTACAGCCCCAGATGAGTGCGCCGGAAGTCTGTGAGAAGTTGGTGGATGCAATCAAAAGTGATAAATATGATGTGATTATTATCAACTTTGCAAATCCAGATATGGTGGGCCACACCGGAATTTTAGAGGCTGCCGTAAAGGCAGTGGAGACGGTGGATGCCTGTGTGGGCAAAGCGGTAGACGCCATTAAGGAAGTAAACGGGCAGATGTTTATCTGTGCAGACCACGGGAATGCAGAACAGTTGGTTGACTATGAAAACGGGGGAAGCTTTACCGCCCACACCATCAATCCTGTTCCCTTTATCCTGGTAAATTATGATGATGCTTACACTTTGCGGGAAAATGGCTGTCTGGCAGATATTATTCCCACTATGATTGAGATGATGGGTATGGAACAGCCCGAAGAGATGACAGGAAAATCCCTTCTGATAAAAAAGTAATAAAAATAAGTAAATAGTATCGGACAGCCGGCCAAAGCCGGCTGTCTTGTTATGCGCAGGGAAAGATGGTTTTTCCAAACCTATCATATCCCTTACTCAGAGATAGATTTTGCCATTTCATCTAAAAGCGCCTGGAGATTATCAGGCTGATGGGTAAACTCACATCCATAGAGATACCGATTATGGTCTACCGCGTCACTGCGGATAATTTTAACGCCTGTAAAGACTTTGTTTTTATGGGCGGGATTTTCCAGCGCTGCGTCAAAAAAATATCCTATGGGCAGCACGCATTCTGTGATAAAGGCAATTCCCGACAGGGAGATATCTATAATTTGAATCGGGGAGTCTAAATTTTTCAGGTCCGCCAAAGCCGGGTCCTGACGGTACAAATCGGAAATGCTAAGGTGCAGGGTAACGTTTATTCTTGGGTTTCGTCTTCTTTCTATCACGGTATGTTCCTCCTATGACGTAAATTTAATAACACATATTTTTGTAAAAACTCAGGCTTCTTCCCAGGCTATGGAATGTTTGGAGAGAAATTTTTTTACCATTTTGTCCCACTCATGGTTTAATGTCTTTTCCGTGGTAAATGTTTTGTAAGAAATTCCCGTGGTGGCTGCCAGGGAACCATTTTGGTATGTGATGTTTAGAAACATTCCCCCCACGTCTAAGGGAGTGAGCCCGCTTTCAGAGAGGGAGAGGGTTTTTTCCAGATTTATGGGGGAGAGCATCAGCACAAATTTAAAATATACAGGAGTCTTTTTTCCACGTATTAACTGGTAAAGGGCAGGCCGCATATAGGAATAGGGAAGGATATCCCCCACGGTGAGATTTTGTTCTTCCAATTCCTCCCTGGAAAAATAGTCCTTTTTCAAGTGTCCGTCAATGGTAAAAGTGATATCCTGGGAAATGACAGCTTCCGGCATGAGGAAGTGGTCAAAAATTTCTCCCCGGAGAAGTTGGTTCATAAAGTTTTTTATATCGGTTAGTTGTAGCGAAATCATAAAAATCCTTTCTGGGCAAATCTGCATTCTTTTCTTAAGTTTATCATAATCCCTTTGAAAAGTTCAACAGAATATAGTAAAATATTACTTGTATTGTAACAGCAAACTGTTTTGACTCCGCCGCTTAAAAGCGGCATTATGTGGGAACAGGGAAAGGAAAACCGGAATACTATGACGGATATACAGGGATTATTTGAATTGATAAAAAGGGGAACCTCCAGCAGCCATACGGCGGCTTTTGTCAGGGAAGGCCTGCTTACATGTGGTTTTTCAGAACTTTCCATGAAGGAGGATTGGGAGCTGAACAGAGGGGGAAAATATTTTATCCACTACTGCGGCAGCACTCTGATTGCTTTTACCCTGGGGGAAGATTACCAGGAGGGGGACGGATTTCGCATGGGGGCGGCCCACACGGATTTCCCCTGTTTTAAGATAAAGCCAAATCCTGAGATTGTGACAAAAGGATACGGAAAACTGAATCTGGAGGCTTACGGGGGAGGGATTTTAAATACCTGGTTGGACCGTCCTCTCTCTGTGGCAGGCCGGGTGGCTTTAAGAAGCAGCGATGTGTTTGCACCGAGGATGGAGTATGTGGATTTTAACCGTCCCCTTATGACGATACCAAATCTGGCAATCCATATGAACCGGGAGGTGAACAAAGGGATAGAACTGAACAAACAGACGGATTTGCAGCCTGTTTTACAATATATGAAAGAGGAAAAAGACAGCAGGTACTTTAAAGAACTTTTGGCCCGGGAACTTGGGGCAGAGCCGGAGGATATTTTAGATTACGAACTTACTGTGTACTGCTTTGAGGATCCCTGTGTCCTGGGGGGAAAGGAAGAATATGTTTCAAGTCCCAGGCTTGACAATTTAACTTCCGTCTATGGGCTTTTAGAGGGCATTACAACTTCCCAAAGAAAAAAAGGTATTAATCTCGCAGCGTATTTTGACCATGAGGAGATTGGGAGCAGGACAAAACAGGGAGCGGCTTCACTGCTTCTTAGGGATGTGCTCACAAGGATTTTACATTCCCTAGGGGAAGAGGGGCAGAGCGTGTCAAAGGACATTTACCGGAGCATGCTTTTATCTCTTGATGTGGCTCATGGACTTCACCCCAACCAGGCGGGAAAAATGGACATTACGAATCAGCCTGTGTTAAACGAAGGATTTTGTATCAAAGAATCCTCTGTCCAGTCCTACGCAACGGACTGCGAGGCCGTTGCCGTATTACAGCAGATTTGCCAGAAGGAGAATATTCCCTTCCAGAAATTTGTGAACCGGTCTGATTTGCCTGGAGGAAGTACTTTGGGAGCCATTGCTTCCACGCTTCTTCCCATTCCTGTGGTGGATATGGGTGTCCCCATACTTGCCATGCACTCTGCCAGGGAGTTTATGGGGAGACAGGATTTGGAGGCTTTCACAGAGTGCATAAAAGCTTTCTACAGGTTATGATATGACGAAACGGGAAAGTATTGGGTATGATTTTACATGGGAGGATGCATACTTGTGAGAAATTTGTTAAAGAGAACATTTTTATCTGTTTTATCTGCCCTTTTATTTCTGCAGTTGTGGGGCTGCAGCACAAAAGAGTTTGCAGAAACTTTCAGCCGCATTGAAAACAGCATTAAGGAGGAAATCGGTTCCGAGTACCGGGGGGCGGAGGATACCCAGGCGGTGTGGGAGGATGCGGACATTGAAAAAAAGCCGGAGGAAGAGACGAAGGTTTCCCTGGCGGAAAATTTCGGCGTCAATTATGCTTACAGTACATTGGATGAGGAGACAAGAATTGTATATGACGAAGTTTTAGATGCCATATTATCCCATGAGGAAGAGGTATCTGTTTCCACTGTGGACACAAAAATTCTGGAAAATGCCTACAAAGCCGTATGTGCGGATTACGGCGGCCTGTTTTGGGTTTCCGGCTATGTCTACACCCAGTATACCAGGGGGGGAAAACTGGTGGGAATGGATTTCACGCCGAAATATACCATGTCCCATGAGGAGCGAATCGGCATCCAGGAACAGATTGACGATTCTGTGGAGGAGCTTTTAGCTGGAATTTCCGTTTCAAACTCCGACTATGAAAAGGCAAAATATGTGTTTGAAATTTTAATCCAGAATGTGGATTATGACGCATCCATGGAAAATAACCAGAATATTATCAGTGTCTTTTTAAGCAGGGCAACCGTCTGTCAGGGGTATGCCTGCGCTACCCAGTATCTTTTAAACAAGCTGGGAGTTCCAAGTACCATTGTCACAGGTACGGCAGAGGGTGAGTCCCACGCCTGGAACCTGGTGCGGCTTGACGGAAATTATTACTATATGGATACCACCTGGGGAAATTCCAGGTATTTAGACGACAGCAGCCAAATAGAAAAATATGTAAATTACAGTTATCTTGCAGTAACCTCTGAGGAAATCAGCAGGACCCACGTGTTGGACAGCAGTTTTCCACTGCCGGAATGTACAAGTATGGAGAATAATTATTTTGTCCGGGAGGGAAAATACTTTACGGAGTGGAATCCGGAAAATGTAGGCAGTCTTTTTGCCCAGGCGTGGAGTCAGGGGGGAGGAGGGATGTCGGTGAAATTTTCCTCCCCGGAACTGTATCAGCAGGCTATCCAATATTTTATTGCGGATCAGCATATTGCAGATTACTGCGAAAAGATATCTTCTATTTATTATCTGGAAGACCCGGAGCAGTATGTGCTCACTATAAATTTTGTATAGTTTAGCCGGCTTGGAGACGATTTCCAAAGGGATTATACATTTTCCTCTATACAAGTAAGAAAAAGTGTGCTATTATATGTAGTAATTAATACTACGTATAATAGAAAAACAGATGATAAGATATAGAAAGTATTTGTTCTGGAGGTAGAAATGTATAAAATTGTGATTGACAGCTGCGGGGAGCTGACCCAGGAGTTAAAAGAGGATGGCCACTATGTGAATGTTCCCCTGGAAATGGATATCAATGGATATCGTGTGGTGGACGATGAGACCTTCGACCAGGCGGATTTTTTAAAGCGTGTAAAGGAAAGCCCTGTAGGGCCAAAATCTTCCTGCCCTTCACCGGAAGCGTATATGGAGGCTTTTCAGGGAGATGCGGACCATATTTATGTGGTGACGCTGTCCAAAGAGTTATCCGGCTCTTACAATAGTGCTGTGCTGGCAAAAAATCTCTTTGAGGAGGAGCACGGCACAGAGAAAAAGATTTATGTGTTCAATTCCAGGTCCGCCTCCGTGGGTCAGACTCTCATTGGCATGAAAGCCCAGGAGTGTGAAGAGTCCGGCTGTTCTTTCGAGGAAACTGTGGAGAGGGTGGAGCAGTATATCAAAACACAGAACACTTACTTTGTATTAGAGACACTGGAAGTTTTAAGGAAAAACGGAAGGCTCAGCAACCTGAAAGCCTTTGTGGCAAATGCATTAAATATTAAACCTATAATGGGGGCAACCCCGGAGGGGATGATCTGCCAGCTTGGCAAGGCGAGAGGGATGAATAAGGCATTAAAACAGATGGTTGACACTATGTTTAAGCAGACAGAGGATTTGGAAAACCAGATTTTGGCCATTTCCCACTGTAACTGCCCCCAGAGGGCCAAGGCGGTAAAGGAAGATATAGAGAGGCTTGCGAAATTTAAGAAAATCATTGTGGTGGATACGGCGGGAATCAGCAGCATGTATGCCAGTGACGGCGGTATTATCATGGTGGTTTAGTTCGCTGAGAAAATGGAATATACAGGTATATTGGGAAAATTTGAAGGAGCTCCCCGCTTTGGGAGTCTTCCAGGCGTAAAAATAAGTGAAAAAATGTTAGCTGCAGTGGGAAATCCCCAGAAGGGCCTGCCTTTTATCCATATCGCAGGCACAAACGGAAAAGGATCCACTGCAGCCTTTTTGCGCTCTGTTTTAACAGAGGCGGGATACCGGACGGGAATGTATACCTCTCCCCATTTAGAGGATTTTAGGGAGCGCTTTTCCATAGATGGTGAAAAAATTTCAAAGGAAGATTTTAGGAGTATAGGAGAGAGGATTTTAGGACAAAATTTTGAGGTAAGCCCTACGATGTCAGATTACTGCCTATTGCTCTCTTTGTATTATTTTAAGAAGTATCATTGTGATGTTGCGATTTTTGAGACAGGGCTTGGAGGGAGACTGGATTCCACAAATGCCCTGGGCATACCTAAGGTGGGAGTCCTCACTAAAATCGGCTATGACCATACCGGGATATTGGGGAATACCATTTCGGAGATTGCCCTGGAAAAAGCAGGAATCTTAAAGCAAGGATGCCGGGCTGTATCAGGGCCTCAGGCCAGGGAGGCGGAGGAAGTGTTTGAGAGCTACTGCAGGGAACGGCACATCCCTGTTACCTTTGCGGTAAGGCAAGAGATAAAAATAGATGGGGAGACGTTCTCTTATCCCGGAGTGGGAAATTTTCAAATCTCCATGTTGGGAAAGTATCAGAGGGAAAACGCTTTGACGGCAGTTTTGGCCCTGAAAGAGCTAAAGGATATGGGGTATCATATTTCAGAGGAGGCATTACATCAGGGGATTTTTAAGGCAAAGTGGCCCGGAAGAATGGAAGTCTTAAGGAGAGAACCTTTTCTTTTGGCAGACGGGGCCCATAATCACGACGGGGTTTTGGCTCTGGCGGACAGCCTGAGGGAATTATATCCTGGAGAAAAATTTCACTTTGTCATGGGTGTCCTGGCAGATAAAGATTACCGTCATATGGCAGATGCAATTCTTCCCCTGGCCCATGATGTGGTAACTTTTACGTTGGAACATGAGCGGGCCTTAAATGGGGAATATTTGGCTTCTTATATCAGGGGCCAGGGGGTTTTTGCAAGGCACAGCTTTTCTATGGTGGATGCATTTGCACAAAATTTTGATGGGGAAAAAGCGGGGAAGGAGAGGAAGACAGTGGCTTTCGGTTCCCTGTACTTTGTGGGGGCTTTGCGGAACTACATAAAGTCTCTGCACAATATATAGAATAGTATTGACATTTTAATACCAGATGTAGTACAATCTACTTCGATATGATGAATAGGTTGAATGAATATGCAGGACGAAGGAGAAGGATATGAACATCATTAAACGCAGCGGGACAGAAGAAGTTTTTGATATTGACAAAATTCGCATGGCTCTTGTGAAGGCAAATAATTCAGTGGTGGACAGCGAGCAGCTAACCGAGGAGCAGATTGAGGATATATCAAAACATGTAGAAGACATCTGTACAGGGATGGACCGTGCTTTAAATGTGGAAGAGATACAGGATTTAGTGGAAAATGAGATTATGGGGCAAAACGCTTTTGCCGTGGCAAGGAATTATATCACTTACCGGTACGAGAGGGCTCTTGTGCGAAAGGCAAATTCCACGGATAAACAGATATTAAGCCTGTTGGAATGTGACAATGAAGAGGTAAAGCAGGAAAATTCTAATAAGAATCCTACGGTAAACAGCGTGCAGCGGGATTATATGGCAGGTGAGGTGAGCAAAGACATTACCCGGCGTTTTCTTTTGCCGGCAGATATTGTGGAGGCCCATGAAAACGGTATGATTCACTTTCACGATTCCGATTATTTTGCCCAGCACATGCACAACTGCTGTCTTGTGAACCTGGAGGATATGCTGCAAAACGGTACGGTAATCAGCGGCACAATGATTGAAAAACCCCATACTTTCTCCACAGCATGTAATATTGCCACCCAGATTATCGCCCAAATTGCCAGTTCCCAGTATGGGGGACAGAGTATTTCCCTGTCCCACTTAGCTCCCTTTGTAGATATTAGCAGGCAGGGGTTTCGGGAGACAGTGAAAAAGGAATTTGAAGAGGCAGGGCTTCCCCTAAATCCCAAACAGTTGGAGCAGGTAGTGGAGTCCAGGGTGTTAGAGGAGATTAACAGGGGCGTTCAAATGATCCAGTATCAGGTGATTACCCTGATGACCACAAACGGACAGGCGCCTTTTGTTACAGTGTTTATGTACCTGGGGGAAGTGCCGGAGGGGAGAACCAGGGATGACCTGGTCCTTGTGATTGAGGAAGTGCTGCGCCAGAGGATTTATGGGGTGAAAAATGAAGCCGGGGTTCTAGTTACACCTGCCTTTCCCAAGTTGATTTACGTCTTGGAGGAAGACAATATTACAGAGGACAGCAAATATTGGAATTTGACAAAGCTTGCGGCGGAGTGCACCGCAAGGCGCATGGTTCCTGACTATATTTCAGAAAAGGTTATGAAAGAGCTAAAACAGGGGAACTGTTATCCCTGTATGGGCTGTCGCTCTTTCCTTACTGTCTATAAAGACGAACAGGATAAATATAAGTTTTACGGGAGATTTAACCAGGGAGTTGTGACCATTAACCTTGTGGATGCGGCCTGTACTTCCGAGGGGGATGTGGGGAGGTTCTGGGAAATTTTGGACGATCGCCTGGAGCTCTGCCACCGGGCTTTAATGTGCAGGCATGAAAGGTTAAAAGGCACACCTTCCGATGTGGCGCCTATTTTATGGCAGTACGGGGCTCTGGCAAGGCTTAAAAAGGGAGAAACTATTGATAAGCTTTTGTATAACGGGTACTCTACGATTTCCCTGGGATATGCAGGGCTTTCTGAATGTACTTTTTACATGACAGGAAAAACCCACACGGATATAGAGGCTACGCCTTTTGCCCTTCAGGTGATGCAGCACTTAAACGATGCCTGCAAACGCTGGAAAGAAGAGTCAAACATCGATTTCAGCGTCTATGGAACTCCTTTGGAATCCACCACATACAAGTTTGCAAAGTGTCTTCAAAAGCGCTTTGGGGTGATTCCTGGGGTAACAGATAAAAATTATATTACAAATAGTTACCATGTCCATGTGACAGAGCAGATTGATGCCTTTGCCAAGCTGAAATTTGAATCCCAGTTCCAGATGCTCTCCCCCGGCGGAGCCATCAGCTATGTGGAGGTGCCCAATATGACGAACAACATAGAGGCGGTGCTCTCTGTCGTACAGTATATTTATGATAATATTATGTACGCAGAGTTGAATACAAAAAGCGATTACTGTCAGATTTGCGGTTACGACGGGGAAATTAAGGTTGTAAGCGACCAGGACGGCAAACTGGTGTGGGAGTGCCCCAACTGCAAAAACCGGGACCAGGATAAAATGAATGTGGCCAGAAGAACCTGCGGTTATATTGGGACCCAGTTTTGGAACCAGGGAAGGACTCAGGAAATCAAAGAGCGGGTGCTGCATTTGTAATCTGAGGTAAGAAGGAGTTGTCATGCATTATTCAGCAGTAAAATATTTTGATATAGCAAATGGGACGGGAGTTCGCACCGTCCTTTTTGTATCCGGGTGCAGAAACCATTGTAAAGGCTGTTTCCAGCCGGAGACATGGGACTTTGCCCACGGGGAAGTCTTTACGGGGGAGACGGAGGACGCTATTATAGAATCTTTAAAACCTCCCTATATTGCCGGGTTGACTCTATTGGGGGGAGACCCTTTTGAACCGGAAAACCAAAAGTGCCTTCTTCCTTTCCTGCGCAGGGTAAAGGAGAAGTGTGCTGGGAAAAATATCTGGGCATATACCGGATATTTACTGGATACTGATTTGGCGGAGGGCGGAAAATGTGCCACAGGGGATACAAAAGAAATGCTTTCCTATATAGATGTTTTGGTGGACGGTCCTTTCGTGGAGAAAGAGTACAGCATTCAGTTAAAATTTAAAGGTTCTGCCAATCAGAGGGTAATAGACTGTAAACATTATGTGGACACTGGAGAAATCAGAGAAATCATGTAAAACATAAAATTTTCATATTTTAATCAAAAACTCAACATAAATTCCGGTTAGACTACTCCTTGAAAAGAAGTAAATTTCACATATATACGAAAGGAGATATGGCTATGAGCACAAAAAGTTTTACAGGTAAACTTGCAAAATGTGCATCCCTTGCACTGGTGTTTGGCATTGTAGGAGGAATTGCTTTTCAGGGGACAAATTATTTTATGGAAGGACATTTGTCTGGAAGGGATATTTCAGATACGGAGACACAGATAGAATCCACCAGCATCCAGCCTACAAAAACCTATGGAAAAACGGAGACTACGGACATCTCCCAAGTGGTAGATGGGGTGATGCCCTCTATTGTGGCAATTACAAGCCTAACCCAGCAGGAAGTTCTTAGTTTTTTTGGGGGACGCACCATAGAAAGTGAGAGCAGCGGCTCTGGGATTATTATCAGCAGAGACCAGGATAAGCTTTATATTGCAACCAATAACCATGTGGTGGAGAAAGCAAAGACTCTAACTGTCCAGTTTTCCGATGACTCCACGGCAGAGGCAACGGTGAGAGGTACGGCTCCCTCCAATGATTTGGCAGTAGTGTCAGTAAACCTGTCAGATTTAAGTGAAGATACCTTAAAGACAATAAAAGAAGCGGTAATCGGAGATTCCACGAAACTTTCTGCAGGCCAGGCGGCCATTGCTATCGGCAATGCCCTGGGGTATGGGCAGTCTGTTACCACAGGCGTAATCAGCGCATTAGAGCGGGAAGTTTCCATGCAGGATGACACAAGCGGACAAACTTTTACCAATAAGCTGATTCAGACAGACGCAGCTATTAATCCGGGAAACAGCGGCGGTGCACTAATCAATTCCAAGGGGGAAGTCATCGGCATCAATTCTTCCAAATATTCCGACACGGCTGTGGAGGGAATGGGATTTGCCATCCCTATGGCAACTGCAAAGCCTATCTTAGAGGATTTGATAGCAAACGGTAAAACAACTACCACAGGCACGCCTTATCTTGGAATCTACGGTGTGGATGTGACAGATGAAGTGTCTGAGAATTACAATATGCCAAAAGGCGTCTATATAGCCCAGGTAGTAAAAGGCGGCGGTGCGGAACTGGCAGGATTAAAAGTCGGAAATATTATCACCGCAGTAAACGGTGAGGAAGTTGCATCCATGGAAGAATTAAAGGGCAAAATCAGCATTTGTCAAGTGGGGGATACGGTGAAACTTACCGTACTTACCGCAAATAACGGTTCCTATGATGAAGCGGAGATAGAGGTGAAATTGTCCAGCCAGCAAAATAGCGGAGAGACTTCTCAGAGCCAGGAGAGCCCGGAAAATAAGGAAACTCCCGGAGACGAGCAGCAGGCGCCGCCCCAGGTTTCAGAGGATGACGTACAGGAAATGCCGGGAGAGGGGGGAATGGATATGTTCCCCTGGGGAAACTGGTAAGATAACATTTCCCGGCGAAATTTGAAATATTGCCCCCAATCGTGCTGCAGGCGGCCTTTCGGCCGGAAGCAGCAACGGTTCGGGGCTATCTTTTTTGTGTCTTTTCCGGAATTTCTGAAGCTGCATCTTTAAAAAAATTTCAATACCAAATACCACGAAAATCCTGCCAAATGCCACAAGGCACTTGTAATATTTTCCAGTATGGTTAAAATAAAGACAAATGGAAATAAAAGGGGATAAAATTATGAGAGAATACAAGCTTGCAGTCTGTGACGACCAGCAGTGTTTTATTGACGAAATTAAAGTGTTTTTAAAAGCCTATGTAAGTGAAAGCAAAAACAAAGTCATTGTATCGGAGTATCATTCCGGGGAGGAGTTATTAGAGGATATAGAGAAAAACGGGCTGGACAAAGATATTTTGTTTCTGGATGTGGAAATGCCGGGAAAAACAGGGATTGCCGTAGCGGAAGACATCCGGAAAAATTACCCGGATACGGTTATCTGCTTTATCACTTCTCATGAGGATTTTGCACGTATAGCATTTGATGTGGAAGCCTTGGGATATCTTATGAAGCCGGTAGAATATCAGAAACTGCGGGATCTTATGAAACGCTGTACTACTCAGGTGCAGTATCAGAGAAACGCCAGGGAGGCGGAACGGCAGTATATAGAAATAAAGGTCAGGAGAGGAACGGCCATCCTGGATGTGGAAGAGATTTTATATGTAGAAAAAAGGAAAAACCAGTGTGTTTTTCATATGGAGGACGGGGAGGTATTAAGTTATATGACATTAAAACAGGCCCGCCAGTTATTGGATGATACTGTTTTTTGTACAGTTCATCAGGGATACATTGTCAATTTCCATCATATCAAAGAGGTGAAGTCAAATTCTGTATGTCTGGGAAAAAACAGGGAGGTGCCTGTCAGCCGGAGGAATCAGGAAATACTGAGAAAACTGCACATGAAAAAAATAGAAAGCATCCGTCTCAATGGTAATTTGGCACCAGAATGTTTACATGAAATGTAGCTTCCGTATATTGAATATCCATAGTACCGTTTAGTTCTTCAACGGACTTTTGGATATTTTTTATGCCGATTCCGTGGAACATGGAGTTCCCTTCTTTTGTGGTAAGGAACTGTCCGTTTTTTCTGCGGATATTTTCAGCGTGGTTGTTTTCACAGCGAATTTCCAGATAGGAATCCACCTGACACAGAGAAATATCTATATGGCCGCCGGAAATCTTAGAAGCGGCGGAAACAGCATTGTCCAGGATATTCCCCAGAATGGTAATGAGGTGAAAGTCGCTGATAAAAATGGAGGCAAAGGTACATATTGCGGAAAAAGCAATGTTTTTCTGACTGCAGATATTGGATTTGGCATTTAAAATAGCGGAAACCAGGGAATTTGGGGATTGAATCAGCTTTGTATCCTCCAAATCTGTATTGAATTTGGCAATATAACTTATCAGGCTTTGCAAATCTCCTTTTTTGGCATAGCTGTCTAAGACAAGAAGATGGTTTTTAAAATCGTGGCGCAGGGAGGAAAGGTTTTTTAAAGATTTTTCGATATCTTTATAGTATGCTTTTTCTGTCTCATAACGGGAAATGATAATTTCCTGCCGGGCATTTTCTTTCAGTGTCAGGACAATTTTCTGGTAGGCGTTCAGGCACACGGCGATAATGATAAGGAAAAAAGAGTAAATTATAGGGAGCATATAGCCGCCATTTCCCGGGATGCTTAATAAAAGCAGGTTGATATAGCTTAAGATATAGCAGGAAAGAAGGATGGCGGCGGAAAAGTAAATGATATAACGTTTTTTTGTGTACGTTCCGAAAAAGCGTTTGGTGTTTATGTAGAGGTATAGGCTGGCGTAGAGGAGGATGGTGCAGATAAAATCTTTTGCATTGTCATAGTTTTCGCTAATCGTTAAATATTTAAAGTCGTTGATAATGTATGTGTGGGAAATAATCAGCAAACTGATTGCAATTGCTGTAATAAATTCATATTTAAGGAAAATTTTTATACATTCACTGGTTTTCTTCTGGCCTATTAAATAAATGTACAAAAAAGTGAGGGAGAAACTTATTATATCAAATATACTGGGTAAATCTGCAGGAATAGCGTAAAGAATATAATAGATAAGATAGATAATGCGCAGTTTTCTTTTTTTCGTAAAATCGTATGTTTCTAATCGAAACTCCGCAAATAGTTCCAAAGTTAAAAAGAAAAATACATTATCCAGCAAATCAAAATAAATTCTAATCACATCCATTTGAAGTTCCTCCTGCGTGTTTATAATACGAATATATCAAAAAAAAGATCCAAAGTAAATTACAAATTTCAAAATAACAGGAAGTATGCATAGTGAGTAAGAATGACATGGGTAATGTGCAAAAGCGGAATTGAAATTACCAATTGTCATGAAATTCCTGCCAATCGTCACATGGCTATTGCTTTTTTGACAAAAAATGGTACAGTAAACATATCAAAAGAAAAGGAGACATTGGAGTTGAAAAAAGAGATTGTATTGCCGGAAGGGTATCAGACATTATCACAGGAAGAGATGGAAGCGGTTGCGGGGGGAACCATGAGGTGTTCTATAAAGGGAGATCGTGGTCACTATGATTCGCTGCGTGAATTTTTGCATAATATTTTCAAAAGAAAAAAATAACCACCAAGGAGAAAAACCATGCGATACACATTTGTCCAACAACATGATGCTACAGACTGTGCCGCCGCATGCCTTGCCATGGTCTGTCTGCACTACCGAAAGGAAACTACCATTACCAAACTCCGTGACCTGATGGGAACGGACTTAAAGGGGACAAACCTTTTGGGGTTAAGCAAGTGTGCAGAGACTTTGGGATTTACCTCACAGGCAGTCCGGGTAGACAGGGAGGGTTTTTTAAGCAAGTATACCCTGCCTGCCATTGCCAATGTGGTTACAAAAGAGGGCATGACGCATTTTGTTGTAGTTTTTAAGATTTCAGAGAAATATGTGGTAGTGGGAGATCCGGCAAAAGATTTGCTTCGGATGACCGTGGATGAATTCTACAAGGGGTTTACCGGGGCCATGCTGATTCTGCTGCCCAACCAGGAATTTGAGACAGGGAAAATAAAGGGCGGGAAAATCTTAGACAGATATCTTGCCCTGTTAAAGCCCCAGACAAAGCTGTTTGCTTACGGGATTTTGGCGTCTCTTCTCATGACGCTGCTTGGGATCGTATCTTCGATTTTCAATAACGTGCTCTTTGACGAGATACTTCCCTACAGACAGGAAAATGTGCTAAAGCTTGTGATTATTGTATTTTTGGGCATCAACATTACACAGGTGGTGGTCAGTTTTGTGCGGCAGTGGATGATGATGCATCTTTCCATAAAAATTGATATTCCATTGATGCTTGGCTATTTCAAGCATATCTACAATCTTCCCATGAAATTCTTTTCCACCAGGAAAACAGGGGATATTACCACAAGGTTTTCCGACGCCTTTACCATAAAGGATGTGTTTACCAATATCGCTTTGACGCTGATAT
>Ga0137307_100863_pt1 | contig 33029 bp, 36 predicted proteins | sample NAcewD2O_March_2_FD_97180 | JGI IMG/M metagenome (GOLD analysis project Ga0137307, IMG submission 97180) | Mouse cecal microbial communities from Vienna, Austria - N-Acetylglucosamine amended D2O_March | ecosystem: Host-associated > Mammals > Digestive system > Large intestine > Cecum | place... | reverse complement strand
GAGCAGATCATCGGCCCGATCACGGAAACGCTGGAGGCGGACGGCATAGAGTTCCGTATGCTGGTATTACCCGACCATCCGACCCCGGTTCGGGTGCGTACCCATGTAGGGGACCCGGTTCCCTATCTGCTGTATGACAGTACTGCGGATCTGGGCGGCAGAGCAGTCCGGTATGATGAAAAGACCGGGCAGGAGAGCGGGATCATGGCGGAGAAAGGCCATATGCTGATCCGGCATTTGTTTGAGAAAAATGAAATGTAAAGTGAAGGGGGGGCTAACGGAAGCGCTCCCCCCCATCACAAGCTGGCAGAAATTGGCTGTCTTTTTTGTTTTGATGTTCATCTAAAACCATTTCTGCCTTTTTACAGTTTGTCTATTTTATTTCGAGCCTTTTTTCGAAGCTTAAACAGCAGGCTGGAGGAATACTGCTCATTATGGATTAGCAATTCATAGATCTCCATGAGACCCGCTGAGTAAACAAACCCAAAAAGTCCGAACCCGAACCCGAGGAAAACAAGGGAATGGTAATTGGTCCAGGGGATGAACCCGTTTCCGGTAAATACGATTGCGAGAATCCCCATGATAAATAAAGTAAGGCTGGGAACTGCCAGCAGCCGGCATTTTTTTTCGATGCTCCGGTACTCTGCGGATAATTCTTTTAAAACCTCATAATCAAAGATCAGCGGCTCCTGCTTCAAGACCTTATACTTGTACTGCTCCGTGAACATTCCGGCGATCATTGCAATGATCCCTGAAATGACACATACGGCGATTCCCAGGAGCTGCCAGGTACGGCTGCCGGAAAACATGATATATGGAATCCCGCTGAATGCCCAGAACATCAAACACAGGCCAACGCAGAGATTTTCTTTTTTACCGTTGGAAATATATCCCAATGCAAATTCCCTGCTCACATAGTAGCCTTTTTCGTCGCTCTCTGTCTTGACTTTTTCATCCTTCAGCAGAAAATCCGTAGATACCTCAAAGACATTGGATAATTGTAAAAGCTTTTCCGTTTCCGGGTATCCCTGATTGTTTTCCCATTTGCTGACCGCCTGCCGGGTTGTTCCGAGCTGCTCGGCCAGAGCCTCCTGTGAGAGTCCTTTTTCCTTTCTCAGTTTCAAGATTTTTTCACCAAGATTCATGCTGTTTATTCCTCCGTGTTTATGGTTTTTCATAAGGCAGGGCTGCCTGTATGATGGGAAAAGGATATCAGATCCTGCTGTATTTTACTATATTTTGAAAGATGCATTTTGTCAATCTCCGGTTGCATGAGCGTCCGATCACGGAATTAGCCGGATGCCGTGCAGTGAATGCGCGCCGCCGTGAGTTATGCAAGGCTGCACTGGCTGCGGCGGGCTATTCCATATACCGCCTGCTCATAAGGTACACTGCAAGGAAATAGCAGATATAAAATAAGAACGTGCACAGCAGATATTCGCCGGTAAACCGGAACAATATATTGTGCAGCGTGTCCGGAAGCAGGCAGTTTAATTTCCGGTTCAAAAGCGGTACGCAGGGCACAAAAACCGGAAGGGCGATCAGCAGCGGCAGGGACAGACGAACCGCGGTCTGCTGCATAGACAGATGCCTGAGCTGCAGGGCGCTCCGGCCGATATAGTACAGAATCCGGAGACTTTCCGCTTCCTGCCTGATCTGGATGAGCTGCTGCAGGGACAGCATGGAAAAGTAAATGACAAGAAAGACCACACATAGGCTGACCTGTACCAGGCCCATCCACTGCTGGACGCTCCGCTCAAAGAGGGCCAGCTCCGGACGCAGCATAAATCTCCCTACGATGAAGCTCATTGCAGAGAATAGAAAGCACAGGCAGAAAACCGTGTTTAGGACCGCGTGGGTCTGAAAATCGGAGGTGATTTCCGCCAGGATATACAGTCTGTTTGTCTGGTACAGAGAGGCGGACTTTTCCCGTCTGAGTGCGTACAGAAACCCGAACAGCCATTGATAAAAAGCGAACACCGTGATGAACAGCGGAATTGCGGCAACGGATATCAGGAAACCGGCAGAATGCTCCGGCAGAAATGCGATTCCCCACACAGCCGCCGCCAGGCATCCGAAGCCGGCCAGGAAGACCAGACCCCATTTTTTCGGGTTGTATGTGCGGCTCATTGTCTGATTCCGCTTTTTCTCATACATCAGTTCCCGGATCTGCAGCCTGCGGATACGTTCATATAGATGAAATGCGCAGACCGCTTCCACAAGGCAGAAGTAGAAAAATGTGTGCGGCAGGCTTCTTGCATAAAGTGCAGAGGGCGTCATTTTCAGATAATCCATACCCCTATCCAAGGCCGGCAAGACCAAGGCGCGGCAGAGGGCGAATCCGGCGGCCGTGCCTGCCAGGAAACAGAAGCAACCGATCAGAAGAAATTCCGCGAGAAACAGCAGAGACAGCCTGTTTTTTTCCATACCCAGCAGCAGATAGTTTGCCAGTTCCCGGGCGCGCTGCTTCAGCATAAATGCGTTGATATAGCCAACCAGGGCGATCAGGATCACAGCGATCAGCACAGGCAGGGAGGCAGCCTGGAATCCTGCGGTTTTTCCCATAACGGCAATGCAGCCGGAGACCTCCGTAACGGCCAGCAGAATCACCATGGCGGCAATATATAAAAGATAATCGACCCAGGAGCGCTTTGCGCTGCGGATTGCCAGTCTAGCGTACATCTCTGTTTTCCTCCTCCATCCATGCCATTTTTTCCAATATGCCTGCAAAAAAAGCCTGCCTGTTTTCCTGATTCCTGCTCATGGACGTCCGGATTTCCCCGTCCTGCATAAAAAAGATCCGGTCGCAGCAGCTGGCCGACAAAACGTCGTGGGTGACCATCAAAATGGTCACGACGTATTCCCTGGAGAGCATGGAAAAGGTATCCAGAAGCTGTCTTGCAGCCTGGGAATCCAGGGCGCCCGTTGGCTCGTCCGCCAGAAGAATGTCCGGGTCTGCCGCCAGGGCCCTTGCACAGGCGCAGCGCTGCCGCTGCCCGCCGGATACCTCATAGGGAAACTGATCCAATACAGAGGAGATCCCCAGCTTTTCGGAGACATCCAGAACGGTTTTTCGAATCGTATCTTTCGGGGCAGCTTTTACGGTCAGGGCGAGCGCGATATTTTCATAGATCGTCAAAGTGTCCAGTAAATTGTACTCCTGAAAGACAAAACCCAGGTGCTCCCGGCGGAATCTGGCTGCCTCGGACTCAGAGAGAGCCGTCACATCCCTGCCGCTGATGCGGACAGTGCCGCCGGTGGGCTTGTCGATGGTGGCGATCAGATGGAGCAGCGTCGTTTTTCCGCAGCCGGATGCCCCCATAATTCCGGTGAAGCTGCCGCGAGGGATTTGAAAGCTGACGTTTTTTACTGCCTGGGTCGGCGCGTCTCCTGAGCCGTAGACTTTGGAAACACCGCACACCTCCAGGGCATTTTCCGCAGCGGGCGGTACGGCTTCATCCCACTGATTATGTCCCAGCCAGTTTGTGATTACTTCCAGCAGGACTTCGTCTGTCTTTTCTCTCAAATTTCCTTCCGGGATGCATTCGCCGGCAAACAATTCATTCAGCGTGATTCCCAGAAGATTGCAGAGCTGCGGAAATAAAGACAGATCCGGCATGGAACGTCCTGTCTCCCATTTGGAAACGGCTTTGTTTGTGATTCCAAGCATTTCTGCCAACTGGTTCTGCGTCCACCCGTTGGCCCTGCGGCGTTCGGAAATAAAGCCGCCGATTTTGGTCTGATCCATAGTGCAAAACCTCCTGTTCTGCTGTCTATGATACCAGATTACCTGAAAAATGGACACCTACCGGCGGTAGAATCGGAAATTTTCATGGAAATGAGAAAGAAAAACGGCCCGCAAATGGGATTTGCGCCATTGGTACCATGAGTGCAAAGGCTGATTGCTGGACTTTTTACAGAAAAAAGGGATAATAGAAGTAAGGAAGGAGGAAAACAACATGAATATCGCGGCAATAATTATCGAAATCAGAAAACAAAGAAAAATGACACAGGAGGATTTTGCAAAATTGTTTCATGTAACACGACAAACGGTATCCAATTGGGAAAACGAAAAAAGCTATCCGGATATCAAAACGCTTGTAGAAATAAGCGACGAATTTGATATTTCACTGGATCGGATTTTAAAAGAGGACACGAAGATGGTGAAAAAAATTGACGGCTATAGATTTTATAAAAAAGTATTTATGGGACTGATAACAGGAATTGTGATTTTGGGAATTTTCGGAGGTATATACATAGGCATCTGTAAAATGCAGCACAAAAAGATGTATGATAAAGTGTTAGATTCTGGATTTACCAATGAGTATATTGATGAAGATCTTATAGAACGATATCAAGGTTTTTATGCTTTGACAGAGGACGGTGTGGACTATTTAGTTATACCAAAAAGCATTGGAAAATATGAACTGGATACTGAAAAATTTTATCTTTTTGCCCGTAAAGGAAACAAGGATCTTACGATTATTGTGGATCGAAATCGAAAGATAAAGCTGGCGTTATATTTGAATGGCGGAAATATTGAAATCGATGAAAGCGGCAATATTATCGGAGAATTGTCAAAAACAAAAAATCAGGAAGCTGAGGAATTATTAAAGAACCGAAAGAAGGAAATCCTGCCGATTATTGATAGGGCTTTGGAATTATGGGATTCCATTAACGAATAAACTATTTGTCTCTGCCGGCCAAAGCCGGCAGAGGGGCGGAGAGATTGTAAAAAATCCTGATTATATTGCTGATACTTAAAAGCTGAATATTGCTCTCATACTAAAGGAGATACAGTCTGAGCAGGAAGTATTTAAAACAGTATTACGTTTGGTGACATCAAAAGAGAATGATTCCGATATCTTTAAAGTAAGATAGGAACAGAACTCTTTGAGGTAGAAGATTTCGTGCGGTCCACACGCCGATGGTACTGACAGCATTTTCGGAGAGCCTCATTTTAATTTGTAAAATTTATAAACAAATGCTATACTATTAAGATAGACAAATGAGGAGGTGGAAAGCATGGCTTATTCAGAAGAAATAAAGAAAATTCGTCAGAAATGTTTTCTTTCACAGAAGACTTTTGGTAGAGAACTTGGAGTTTCTTTTTCATCAATCAACCGTTGGGAAAGTGGAAAAAGAAAACCAGGTATCTCTGCTATGAAGAAGATCAAAGATTTTTGTGATGCTCAAGTATTATGATACTGAGCGTCAGCAGAAGAACAGATATTCCGGCCTTTTATGCGGAGTGGTTTTTTCAGCGTATCCGGGAAGGATTTTTGTATGTCAGAAACCCGATGAATCCCCGTCAGGTGAGCAGGATCGGTCTGTCTCCCGAGGTGGTGGACTGCATCATATTCTGGAGCAAGAATCCGGCGCCGATGCTGGAAAGGCTAGATGAGCTGAGGGAATATCCCTTCTATTTTCAATTTACGCTGACAGGGTATGGAAGGGATATCGAACCGGGACTTCCGGATAAAAGGAAAGAGGTTATCGGTACATTTCAGAAATTATCTGAAAAAGTGGGGAAGGAGAGGGTCGTCTGGCGGTACGATCCGATCCTGGTAAATGACAGGTATACGATGGAATATCACTGGAAAGCCTTTGAGGAGATTGCCGGCTGTCTCAAAGGTTATACGGAAAAGGTGGTCATCAGTTTTGTTGATTTTTATGCGAAGACGCTGCGCAATACAAAAGATCTGTATATAAAGAGTCTGAGCAGGGAAGAAATGAAGGAAATCGCGGAAGAAATGGCACAGATTGCAAAAAGCTGCGGGCTGGTGATTGAAACCTGTGCAGAGCAGATCAATCTGCAGGATGTGGGAATCCGGCACGGGAGCTGTATTGATAAAAAGCAGATTGAGAAGATTGCGGGATGTTCACTGAGCGTAGAAAAAGACAAAAACCAGAGAGAAGCCTGCGGCTGCTGCGAAAGTATTGATGTGGGAGCCTACAATACCTGTAGAAATGGGTGTAGGTATTGTTATGCGAATTATCATGAGGAACAGGTACGCAAGTATATAGCATGCTATGATGTAAATTCGCCGCTGCTCTGCGGAAGGATTGAGCCGAAGGAACGGGTAACAGACAGGGAAGTGAGATCTTTTCGGAACCCGCAGCTGAGTATTTTTTTATAAATTGATATTGCAAAAGAACAGGAGGCAGAGGGAATGGAAGTAAAGTTTTATTCCTTATCGGACGAAACATGCTCGTCCCGCGGGGACATGAATTATGGGAAGCCTTTTAGCTGCCAGACAGTGGAGGAGCAGGTCTTAAAATTCGCCGTCATTATTTCAAGGGCAGATGGGAAATGGGTATTCTGTAAGCATAAAGACAGAAATACATACGAAGTGCCCGGCGGTCATAGAGAAGAAAATGAAAGTATACTGGAAACTGCAAAACGGGAATTATATGAAGAGACAGGAGCTATAGAATATGACCTCCGCCCTGTCTGCGTTTATTCTGTCATCGGGCGGACACGGGTCAATCAAACAGGGGAAGAGACTTTTGGAATGCTGTATTATGCAGAAATCAGGAAGTTTGAACAGGAACTGCACAGTGAGATAGAAAAGGTGGAGTTATTTGAAGAGCTGCCGGAGGCTTGGACATATCCTGACATACAGCCGCTGCTGATCCGGGAGTACCTAAGACGTGAAGCGAGATACTGAGCGCCAGATAGATCTGCCGCTCAGTATCATATGGCTTGACTTGGTAAGGACCTGCCGGTTAAATTCGGCTTGGTTCATTTTTCAGGGGGCGGCACGGCAACCACTGTATCCCCCTCCCACACCTCCTAAAACCAATGTAGGCATAGCAGTTCCTAACAAATATTGCCGCGTTTTCAACGGTTCGGAGCAAGTGCAGTATGGAGAAAAACTACTACTCTATTTCGCATTTGGCAAATCGGAAGTTATCAATGATATGCTGCATAACGAAAATGAGGCATATCAACGCCTCTATAGTGCTTTGTCCATGTATCCACGACTGCCATACCATTTCTGACAGCTACATTTTGGGAGGCAGTATTTGTGTCTCTGATGATAGAACAGACTTCATCTGCTTTTAATACTTCAAAAGCATATTTTTTGCAGGCTGCCGCCGCCTCAATGGCATATCCTTTATGCCAATATGATCGTTCAAAAAGATAACCGATCTCAAGGACGTCCTTGTCTTTCCATGGTTGCATTGTAAGTCCGCACTGTCCTATCATCTCATCCGTTTCTTTTAGAATGACGGCCCATAAACCAAAGTTCCACTTCTGATAACGGTAAATTTGTCTATCCAGCCATTCTTGAACTTCGTCATCACTGAATGCTCCATTATATGCATACATCGTGTCTTCATCCTGCAAAATTTTACATAAAGAACCGAAATCCGACTGTTTCATTTCACGTAAATATAATCTATCCGTTTCAAGTATCATATTTACCTCCGCATATTCCGATTGTGATTTGATGATTTTTAAGGGAAATATCAGCTGTTGCAGTTTGTTATTAAAATTCTCTCTAACCTTTGAAAACACTAAGTTTATAGCAGGTGAGCTTTCTCTTAAAGTTTCCATTGTGTTATATCTTCCCACAGGACATTATGACCCCTGATAACGGAAAAAATGAGGGAAACACAATCATATAGATTATAACACAAAATATACGGGAATTACAACACCGCAGGGGCGCATTTTGTCAAACAGGACGGAAATTTGTTACAGTTCACGGCCCAACCGGCCGCGAACTGTAACGCATCCAGCCCATTAAAAAGTCGCCTGACGGCGAGGGGCTGGATGTATGCAACCACTATTTTACCGGCCGGATGCCTTGCAGCATGGTGTAAGGCACCGTGAACGGTAACAAATTTCCAGCAGGAAAAAATCCTGCCCCGTCTATCCCCGCACAGCACAAAACAATGTACTATTCACTCAAAAATATAGACGCTGGAAATTTGCTATGCTATACTATATTAAATAGAGATTTAGCTGAAATTGAAAGACTTGCAGGAGCTGCTTTCCCCGAACTTTTGCCGTATCCACAGGAGTTTTTGCATTTGATTGAAATAACAACGAATAAGGAGAAGTATCATGCGAACAAGAAAACGATTATTAAGCCTGCTGCTCTGCGGCGCGATGCTGTTTTTCATCTGCTCTCCGTCTGCCTTTGCCAAAGAGCAGACAACCCAGGACAGCGGACAGATTACGGCAGACGCAGGCGGCTTGTGTGAACACCATACCGAACATACGCCGGACTGCGACTATACCGGGGGGGAGCCGGGAACGCCCTGCGGCTTTATCTGCGAGATATGCGGCGCAGAGGACGCTTCCCTCTCCAACACAGCGGCAATAACCGCGGACCAGGTTCCTGGGAATGTTCTCAAAGATAAAACTTCAGATCATGAAAGACCGGAGGATTTAGTCTGGGTCTGGTCTGATAAAGAGCCGTTTTTGATGGAAGCCGAAGAGGAAGACGATTTATCAGGTCAGCTTTTTGGGATTACCAGAGCATCCAATATTTGTCCGACGTATGATGAAGCTTATAACGCGATGATTGACATGAAGGATGAGTTTTATGAGGGGATGCCATGGACGAATTTTCAGCCTTATGGGAACGAGGGAGAACGGGGAAAATACTATCGTTTTCAGGGTGGTCCGGTAAAAGGAGCGAGCCTTGGGGTTGGCTGTGCGGCATTTGTCTTTCTATTGAGCGATGAAGCTTTTGGCGATCTTCCGGCAAGGACGATTGACAAAGGGGGATTCAAGTATGAAGACGTGAAGGTCGGAGACATTCTGCGAATTAATAACAGCCATTTTGTGATTGTACTTAGAGTAGCTTCTAGCGGAGTGACGGTTGCTGAGGGGAATTATAATAAGAGCGTGCATTGGGGACGGACATTGAGTAAGTCGGAAGTTTTGAATGCAAATTTTGTTGTGACCCGCTATCCGTCAGGGTATTCGGAAGATCAGGACGCGGATGAGGTTGCCTATAGTGGAACGGAAGGCGGTTTATTAAGCTGGACGCTGACAAAAGGAGGAACACTAACGATCTCCGGGAAAGGTGCGATGCCGGAGTATACCGAGTCTGTTCGTCCGACTTGGGAGGATTATGCCGATAAGATCAGTCAGGTAATCATTGAAGATGGCGTGGAAAGTGTAGGCTCCTATGCTTTTTATAAGAGTCTGGCAATGAGTGTGCAGATTCCGGAGACAGTTACAAGCATCAAAAAGGCTGCGTTTGGAGTATCGAATTTGATGGAAATAACGGTACCTGGAAGTGTAAAAGAAATTGGGGATGAAGCGTTTTATAATTGCCAAAGCCTGAAGTCGGCAACATTCTATGAGGGCGTGCAGAGTATAGGTGTTAACGCGTTCCACAAATGCGGAATTGCTTATCTGGATTTTCCCGCCAGTATCACTTCTGTGGGAGCGGGTGCGTTCATGGAGTGTGATAGTTTAGTGCGGGTGCGGTTTGCGCCGGGAGAGCAGGCAGTATCATTGGGAGATAATTTATTTTCCAAGTGTACATGGCTGTCAGATGTAACGTTGCCGGTGAAAGCGGATAAGATAAGCTCAGGTATGTTTGCAAGTTGCTATATGGCGTTAACTTATCTGTATATTCCTGCGGGAGTAAAAGTTGAAGGAACGGGAAGTGGTGGTTCGCCGTTTGCGGGATGTAACCGGTTGAAGACGATAGACTTTGGCGGAACTGAGAGCGAATGGCAGACAAGTGGCGGCAAGTCGACATTGATATATGCTGGTTTGGATGGCAAGGTGACATTGAATTATAATGTAGCTTTTGATGATCCGTTTGCAGAGATTCCAAACGATCCGGGAGAGTTTGTGCCCTGTGAACATGTGGATAAGGGCGGTGACGGACGTTGTGATATATGTGACGCAGTGTTATCGACTGAGCCAGGTGAGCCGGAGGGACCTGGAGACGGTGGGGACACGTCAGGAGGCAATTCTGGCGGTTCGTCCGGCGGCTGGGACAATTCTTCCACTCCGACCTATGGCAGCGATACTTTTTCCAATGGCGGCGTTACCCTTTCTGGCAGCGGCATTCACAAAAACGCCCGCCTGACCGTTACACCGAACAATCTGCATGACGGCAAGTGCGCCGAGTGCGACCAGATCCGCCAGTGGCAGGAGCAAGGCCGCGTGATTGCGATTTATGACGTGTCTTTAAGCTATGGCTTCCGGGGAACTGTAACCCTTACGTTCCCCGTTTCCAGCGAGTACAACGGAAAGACATTGACGGTCGCCCATTGCCTGAAAGATAAGCTGGACAGCCATGATGTGGTTGTTTCAAACGGGAAAATCAAGGTAACAGTAGACAGCCTTTCCCCGTTTGCCATTCTGGACAATTCCAAAGACGAATCGGGCAAGGACAATCCCGATACAGGCACGATATGGACGAACCAGACCGACAAAAAAAGTCCGCTGACAGGTGATAACAGCACGGCAGGTACAGCGACGCAGAAAGTACAGGAAACGCCGCAGATATGGCGGACGTGTTCTATTCGCAAAAGCTGACGGCGAATGTGGCAAGCCCACTGACAGGCAGCGGCGGCATATCCCCGTGGGAAATTACCGGGCTTTGCGCCCTGCCCGTCGCTGCACTTTGACAAAGAAAGCCCCTTAAAACCTTTTAACTATGTTTCCCAACTATGAAAGCAATTTTTCATACTTCTTGTTCCTCAAAACGGAACCTGAACAGGGAAGCGGCAAGCTACAGATTCCCTTTCAATCCGATTTCCTCCGCCTTTTCCTTCATCCCCTCAATGGTCTCCTGGATCACCTCGTCCAGTTCCATCCCCAGCATTTCACAGCCCTTGCGGATGACGTCACGGTCTACGCCTGCGGCGAAACGCTTGTCCTTGAATTTTTTCTTTACGGACTTGACCTCCAGATCCAATACGCTCTTCGAAGGACGCATCAGGCAAGCCGCATTGATCAGGCCGGTCAGTTCGTCGATCGTATACAGCACCTTCTCCATCTGGCTTTCCGGCCTGGTATCCGTGCAGAGTCCATATCCGTGACAGCTCATGGCGCGGATGTAGACCTCGTCAATTCCCTCGTTCCGCATGATCTCTTCTGCCTTTTTGCAATGCTCCTCCGGGAACTGTTCATAATCCAGGTCGTGCAGCAGTCCGGCCACACCCCAGACTTCCTCATCTTCTCCGCTGAGACGTCCGAAGTGGCTCATGACAGCTTCTACAGCCAGAGCGTGCTGCTGCAGAGCTGGGGACTTCGTGTAGTCCGTCAGCAGTTTCCATGCGTCATCTCTTGATAGTTTCTTTTCCATTTTGAAAACCTCCTACTTATTTTATCAAAAAATAGTCTGTACCAGAAACATATACAAAACCGTCCCGCCTCCAATACTCAGCAGGGTATTCTTTTTCCACTTATGCAGAACAACGATAAAAAGAATGGCGATCAGCTCCGGCAGGGCAAAATGTCCGCCGGAAAACGCGTCCTTTAGGCAGTACACTACCAGCAGCCCGATGACCGCATAGGGCAGGACCGTTCCGAGATATGTAATATAGCGCGGCGGCTCCTTTCCTTCCGGAAATATGAAAAAAGGAAGAAAGCGCGTCGCCATGGTTCCCAGCACGACGGCAGCAATCGTGAGAATACTCTGTGCGGCTGTCATGGCTTCTCCTCCTCCTTCTTGCCGTATTTTCTGCCGATAGAAAAACACAGGATGATCAGGGCCATGGCAGGCAGTATAAAGCCCTGGCTCCCGAATACCAGCAGGCAGAGCAGTGAACAGCCCAGGCCGGTCAGGGCCGGGCGGTGATCCCTGGACTCCTCCCACTGGTTGATGAACATCACGACAAAGAGTGCGGTCATGACAAACTCGATGCCTGTCGTATCAAAATGTATGACATATCCCAGAAGGGCTCCCGCAGTCGCGCCCGCGACCCAGTAAATCTGGTTCAGCAGTGTTACAAAGAACATGAACCATCCCCTGTCTACATCCGGAGGCGGCGCTACGGTGCAGTTGATGGTAAAGGACTCGTCGCACATCCCGTAGATCAGATAGGGCTTTTTCCAGCCCATATTCTTGTATTTTTCCAGCATGGATATGCCGTAGAACAGGTGCCTCGCATTGACCATCAGCGCCAGGAAAAAGGCATGCAGCGGATGAAAGGCGGACAGCAGCAGTTCCACGGTGACAAATTCCATAGAACCGGCAAAGATGAACAGGCTCATGAACATGGGATAGACAAAGGAAAAGCCTTTGCTCCTCATGAGAAATCCATAGGACATGCCCAAAAAAAGAAAGCCGATACAGATGGGGAGCGTATAAGGCAGGGCGGCTTTGAATGCTTTTGTTTTCATTGATATCAATTCCTCCTGACCTGCAGTAAGGAACTGTCCAGAAAAATCCTGCAGATTCTTTCCAGACAGTTCTTAAGAAAGAAACAGGAGCTTTTTGCCCCTGTTTCTTGTAGTCCAAATCCAATCAATCTTGGATTTATATTTATAACTGAGGTCCAGCGGAAACCAAAGCCTTACCAGCTTCATTGCCCTCATATTTTTTAAAGTTCTTGACGAATCTCTCAGCCAGATCCTTCGCCTTGGTCTCCCACTCAGCAGCATCTGCATAAGTATCGCGGGGATCCAGGATACCGGAATCTACGCCCGGAAGCTCTGTCGGAACTTCGAAGTTGAAGTACGGAATCTTCTTGGTCGGTGCTTTCAGGATATCGCCGTTCAGGATCGCGTCGATGATACCGCGGGTATCCTTGATGGTGATACGCTTGCCTGTGCCGTTCCATCCGGTATTTACCAGATATGCCTTCGCGCCGTTTGCTTCCATTCTCTTTACAAGCTCTTCGCCGTACTTTGTCGGATGCAGTTCCAGGAATGCCTGTCCGAAGCATGCGGAGAAGGTCGGTGTCGGCTCTGTGATACCGCGCTCTGTTCCGGCAAGCTTTGCGGTAAAGCCTGAGAGGAAGTAATACTGTGTCTGCTCCGGAGTCAGGATAGATACCGGAGGAAGTACGCCGAACGCATCTGCGGACAGGAAGATCACGTTCTTCGCTGCCGGAGCTGCGGATACCGGACGAACGATTTTTTCAATGTGGTCGATCGGGTAAGATACACGTGTATTCTCGGTCACGCTCTTATCGTTGAAATCAATCTTGCCGTTCTCGTCCAGCGTTACGTTCTCCAGAAGAGCGTTGCGCTTGATCGCGTTGTAGATATCCGGCTCAGATTCTTTATCCAGGTTGATGACCTTTGCGTAGCAGCCGCCTTCGAAGTTGAAGACGCCGTTGTCATCCCAGCCGTGCTCGTCATCGCCGATGAGGAGACGCTTCGGGTCTGTGGAAAGGGTCGTCTTGCCTGTTCCGGAAAGACCGAAGAAGATAGCGGTATTTTCGCCGTTCATATCTGTGTTTGCGGAGCAGTGCATGGAAGCGATGCCCTTGAGCGGCAGGTAGTAGTTCATCATGGAGAACATACCCTTTTTCATCTCTCCGCCGTACCATGTGTTGAGGATAACCTGCTCGCGGCTTGTGATATTGAACATTGCAGCTGTTTCTGAATTCAGGCCTAACTCTTTATAATTTTCAACTTTTGCCTTGGAAGCATTGTAAACAACGAAATCAGGCTCAAAGTTTGCCAGTTCTTCGTCAGTAGGCTGGATGAACATATTCTTTACAAAATGTGCCTGCCATGCTACTTCCATGATGAAACGGATTGCCATGCGGGTATCTGCGTTTGTTCCACAGAATGCATCTATTACAAAAAGTCTCTTGTTGGAAAGCTCTTTCAGCGCAAGATCCTTTACAACAGCCCATGTCTCTTCAGAAGCCGGATGGTTGTCATTTTTGTATTCATCCGAAGTCCACCATACAGTATCCTTGGAATTTTCATCCATGACGATAAACTTATCTTTTGGTGAACGGCCTGTATAGATACCAGTCATTACATTGACTGCACCCAGTTCGCTTACCTGGCCCTTTTCAAAACCTTCCAGATCAGGTCTTGTTTCCTCTTCAAATAACATTTCATAAGAAGGATTGTGTACAATTTCCGTAGTTCCGGTAATACCATACTTACTTAAATTGAGTTCTGCCATCTTCATTAACCTCTCTTCTTCAATATTTGTCTGTGTACGCAGGAATATATGACATCCTTCCAGCAAAACAAACACTTTAACTTCAATATCATATTATACATAATAAAGCGATAAAATCAATAACAATTCTCCAAAATTTTTGAAATACTGTTAGAAAAAAGCGGTTTTGCTGAAAAAAAGAATCCTCTTTCAGGACAGACGCAAAAACAGGGCTGGTGATCGGCTCACCGGCCCTGCGGATTGATATGATTCAGTACATATGCGACAAGATGCTGACGTTCCCACTCGGCGCCGCGGTACTCCAACACAAACCGGATCTCCTCGTCGGTCAGATAGAGGATGTCATCCGTACCACTGCGGTAGGAGATATGATAAGGAGCCTTGGATTCCCGGAACTCATCTTCCGAGAACGGCGTGCGGACCAGCTGGTCCAATGTGATGGCATAAACCTCGCACAGCTTTGTCAGCAGATCCAGGTCAGGATCTCTTTTTGCGGTCTCATAGTTGGAATACGCCTGACGGGAGATGCTGATCCTCTCGGCCAATTCCTGCTGCGTGAATCCATAAGCTTCCCGATATCTTTTTAAGTTGTATGCAAGCTGTATATTCGCCACGATGCACCTCCGTACAGGGAAAAATATTCCCGGGAAATCTGTTGAATGTCGAAAAAAGGCTATATCCCTTTTCTGAATTATAGCAATGATTTCCCCATACGGGTCATTATGCAACAAAACGGAGAAAATATTTGCGTTGCATACAAAGTGGAGCGCGCAAAAGATAAAGAAGGTATTATGAGGACGGCATAAGGTTTTTGAGAATTATATCCGGCTCAGCGTGCTGTTCTGGTATCGGGGGGAACAGGTAACATCTTCTCCGAACCAGCTTGGGGGCTGGAAGGAATTGGCCGACGCTTCATCCGGAAATTCGACCTCTGCAAAGATCATGCCGTCCAGAAAACCTGAGAAAAAGTCCAGCTCGATGTTCAGGCCGCCTTCCAGGGGAATGACATAGCGGTCTTTTGCGATCAAATGCCCGTCCGCTTTTTTGATCAGGTGGGCGTATGCCTCACGGGTAAGCGGCAGGTTGTACTCTTCCCGGACTAGAAGGCCCTTTGATTTGTAAGTCAGGTAATAGTCGTCATTATCACGCCGGATCCTTACGACCGGTTCGGTGCACAGATATCCCTGTTCGATCCTGCGGCATGGGTAGTCCTTCGGGTCAAAGGGGATTTTTGAGCGTTCAATTAAATATTTGCGTTCAATTTCCATGGATATCCTCCTCGCAGATGTTTTATAGATATCATAATACGTCGGAGAAAAAAAGTAAACGCCGATTGCTTTTTTTTGAGCCTTCTGCTACACTGAAGTTATAGTTAATTTAGGAAAGGAATATCAGATCAAAATGGATGAGAATGTTTTTGGCTTTGTCAGTATCATGGCTTTTGGATGTGGGATTTATGGACTGTATGCCTATATACAGATGAGGAGGACCGGGAGTATCAATGAAACGCTTCTCCTTGGAAAGAAGTATTCGGAGTATATGTGCAGAGATAAAACTGCATTTGTGAAAAAAGCGTTGCCAGCGGTGCTGGTTTTCGGAATCACGGCAACGGTATATGGAGTGATCGATATGATACATTGCTTTGTGACGCCAATTCCGGTACTGGATTATACCGGGCTTGCAGTATTTCTCGGGATGTTGGTCTGGTATATGGTCTATACGACAAAATTAAAAAATAAATATTTCTGAAAATTGTGCTTTTTGGGCCGGAGACTGCAGAAGTTCCGGCCATTTTTTTCAGACAGAGGATGAGCAGAGACTCTTGTAGGACCGCATCCTCTGACGTAAGATGCCCCGGGCAGAGGATCACTCCTCAGGCTCAAAAGCAAGCCCCTTCTTGTCAAAGAATCTGGGGACCATGGCATCCCACTCGCGCTCCAAGGATTTATCCATGGAAAATGTGTTCAGAGAGGTTCCGGTGATACACTGGAGGCGGGCGCCGTCGAAGCGGATATTGAGGTACAGCCCCTGTACGTCGGCTGCCTGAAAATCCAGCCCCTTTTGTTCGATCAGCCTTGCAATATTCTCAGGAGACAGACTGAATACGAACCGGAAGCTCAGCGGAGTCCGTTTTCCTTTGATGATCGAAAAGCACAGTTCCCGCAGCTGTTTCCACGAGGAATAACCGTCCATAGATTCTTCATAAAATCTTTTCTGGATATAACCGTCTATGGTAAAGGTATTGAAGGTGACAATCTCGCCTTCAATAAACAGAAAGTTATCAAAGGTGTCTGACAGCAGAAGGTGCGTCATGAAATTTTTGGTATTTTTAAGCTGTAGTGCGATCAATATTTTTTCCTCCGATCATCGGGAATCGTGTTGATTTATGGGCTGGATGCACGCAACTGCTATTTTACTGGCCGGATGCCTTGCAGCAAGGTGCAAGGCACCGTGAACAGTAACCATTCTATCACAAAAATTGGATGTAGTGAACCGCAGACATTGACTTTTTATGTTAAAAAACGTATGATAGTTACTGTTCACTCCTGGACCGTGCACTACGCTGCACGGTCACAGGCAGTACAGTACTGGGGCTGGAATCCGGTTTCTTGCCGTAAGGCAACTTTCAATAGGCCGGATTCGTTACTGTGAGCACCCGGCCTGGGTGTGAACAGTAACGTATGATATAGAAATATTGTAACCAGAATACATAAGAGAGGTACGATAAATAACATTGGATAATAAAAGTAAAAGAATCATGGTGATCGCCGGGCTGGCGCTTGCGGCTGTGCTGACGGTAGTCATCATATCGGTGGAAGCAGTAGGAAGCCTGACCAGGAAAAAGGTGGATACATCGGAAGGGCTGGAGCTCATAAAGCAGGCGGAAGCGGCGGAAGTCACCGTGATCGAGACAAAGATACAGAATCTGGAGGAGCAGGAGAAAAAAGAGGCAGAAGCGGAAGATACCCGCAGTATAAAAGAGATATTTGCCACAGCGGCCGTCATGGGAGATTCCATTACGGCAGGATTTACAGAGTACGACATATTGAACGCTTCCAGTGTGGTTGCAGAAATCGGAGCCGGACTGGAGGGACTGGAGGGACAGATCGGGAAGCTGAAGGAACTCAATCCCCAGGTCGTGTTTTTGTCTTACGGCATGAACGATATCCTCTCCACCCAGGGGGATGTGGATGCATTTATAGATAAGTACAAATCTGTGATCAAGCAGATGCAGAAAGAGGTGCCGAATACAAAGATTTTTATTAATTCTATTTTTCCGGTATCGCAGCAGGAAAGGGAAAGAGAACCTTTATTTCAGGAGCTGGATGCATATAATGAAGCGCTGAGGGAGATGTGCGACAGGCAGCAGATCGCGTATGTGGACAATACAGAACTGGTGTCTGACCGATACTATGAAGAGGACGGAGTCCATTTCAAACCAGATTTTTACCCGGTTTGGGCAAAACGTATGGCGGAGGTGGCTTCTTTATGACAGAGAGATACGGCGTGAATTATTCGAGAAGTTCCGGACAGGGTTACCGGACAGGCTATGACCAGAGCTTTGGCCAAAGCTACAGACCCGGTTATGGGCAAAGCTATGACCAGGGCTATAGGCCGGATCATGGGCAAGTCTACGGCCAGGGCTACAGACCCGGTTATGAGCAAAGCTATGACCAGGGCTACAGGGCAGATCATGGGCAAGGCTATGACCAGGGCTACAGATCCGGTTATGAGCAAAGCTATGACCAGGGCTACAGGGCAGATCATGGGCAAGGCTATGACCAGGGCTATAGGCCGGATCATGACCAAGGCAACGGACCGGGCTATGAACAAGGCTACGGTCAAGACCAGGGACAAAACTACGGCGGACAATATGATACAGATGAAGAAAGAAATTACGAAGACTCCTATAAAGAAAATTATGGAGAGAATCACCGTCAGGATCTTCAGGAGGTTTCTTCCTTTAGTAAAGCCGGAATCCTGAAGCTGGGAGCCGCATTTATGATCCTGGTGTATGTCGTGCTGCTGCTAATCTATACCAGCGGAAGTACGAAGCCTTTTGAAGAGGTGGCTGGATCCGTAGAGCCGCTGCTGAATAAAGAAAGCCTTGTCAGGCAGGACGCACAGGCGCTGAAGCGGTATTATGGGCTGAACAGTGCGGATTATGAAGGAGTCATGTTTTATTCTGCTGAGTTCAGCATCTCGGCACAGGAGGTATTGCTGATCGAGGTGAAAACAGACCAGCAGGTGCAGGAGGTACGGGACGCGATAGAGGAACGCCTGGAAAGCCGGAAGAATACCTTTGAGGGATACGCGCCGGAGCAGGCGCAGCTGATCAGAGAGGCGCAGATCCAGGTGCGCGGGCGGTTTCTCTTTCTGGCTGTCTCGCCGGAGGCGGAAACCTTAGCCGCTGCATTTACAAAGAGCCTGTAGACCGGGCTGGGAAGAGGATATATGAATGCTGTTTAGTAGTATAACATTTTTGTTTGTATTTCTGCCTGTTACGCTGGCAGTTTATTATCTGGCGCCTGTACAGATGAGGAATCTGGTGATGCTGGCGGCCAGCCTGTTTTTCTATGCGTGGGGAGAGCCGGTCTATATCTTACTGATGCTGCTGTCCATGATTATGAACTATTACTGCGGGCTGGATATTGAAGGAAAGAGAAGCAGCCCGCAGCTTGCCAGACGAGGCATGATCTTTGCAGTGACGGCGAATGTGCTGGTGCTTGCCTTTTTTAAATACTATGGACTTGTCATGGAGACTGTGAACGAGGTGCTGCCGGTAGATATTCCTTACAGGGTGCTTCCGCTGCCCATCGGGATTTCCTTTTATACCTTCCAGGCGCTGTCCTATATTGTTGACGTATACAGGGGGGAAGTACAGGCGCAGAAAAAGTTTACTTGGTTTGCCTCCTATATCTGTATGTTCCCGCAGCTGATCGCAGGACCGATCGTCCGGTACATTGATATCGAGGAGCAGTTGAGGCAGCGGAGCTTCGGGATTGTAAAATTTGGCCGGGGGGCCATGTTTTTTATCCAGGGGCTGGCGAAAAAAGTGGTCATCGCCAATTCCATCGGTACGGTCTATGAGCAGGTGATACAGCTTCCTGTGGGGACCGTTTCCGTGCTGACTGCATGGGTCGGATGTCTTGCGTATGCGTTCCAGATCTATTTTGATTTCAGCGGATATTCGGATATGGCAGTGGGACTGGGAAAAATGTTTGGTTTTGAATTTCGCAGGAATTTCCATTATCCGTATGTTTCCAAAAGTATTACGGAGTTCTGGAGGAGATGGCATATTTCCCTGAGCACCTGGTTCCGGGAGTACGTATACATCCCTCTGGGCGGAAATCGGTGCAGCGGACGGCGTAATATGGTGAATCTGATCCTGGTGTGGGCGCTGACCGGGCTGTGGCACGGTGCGGAATGGAATTTTCTGTTCTGGGGTCTCTACTATGGCCTGCTTTTGATCCTGGAAAAATATGTATGGGGTACGCTGATGGAACGGCTTCCGAAAGTGGTACAGCATATCTATACGTTTGTCCTGGTGATGGTGGGATGGGTGTTTTTCTTCAGCCCGGACCTGGGCTCGGCGCTGGATCACATCGGGATGATGTTTGGAATGGGAGCCAGCGCACTGGCAGACCGGCAGGCGGTGTTTTTGCTGACGACCCACTGGCTGCTGTTTCTGCTGTGCATCCTGGGTTCTTCATCCAGGGGATGGACGATTCTGCGCGCGTTTATGGAGTCCTATAAAAAAGGAAGGACGCAGAGAATCATGTCCTGCGTGATCTATATGGGGATCTTCCTGGTAAGCGTGGCATTTTTGGTGACGGAAACCTTTAACCCGTTTTTATATTTCCGTTTTTAAAACGGCAAGGAAACCTGCGGGGGCGGGCGATTTTATGTTCTATAGGAAACTTCTCCGAATTTTCCTATAGAACATAAACCCTCCGGGGGATGCGCATTGCGGCGTATAAGGTAGATGTCGCAATGCGACCGCCGCAGGCGCGAGTTTCGCAAGCGAAACGTTTTGTTCTAAAAAAGCGGCATTCGTGCAGAGGAACCGGATGCTTTTCTATAGCAGGAGATCAAAATGAGAAATCATAGAAGGTTAAGAAGAATTGAAGGAACAGTAGGAAAAGTGTTTGTCATTTGTATGATCGTTTTTTTCCTGCTGAACCTGATAGTATCGGACAAGGAGATGTCCGAGGAGGAGAACCGGATGCTTGCCGGGATGCCCAGGCTCTCATGGAGCAGCCTGGTGTCAGGGGATTTTATGACAAAATACGAAACCTATCTGGCGGACCAGTTTGCCGGGCGGAATTTCTGGAGGAGCATTAAGGTGGGGCTGAGCGGTCTCGGCGGAAGCAGGCAGGAGCAAAATATCCTGATCGGAAAGGACGATTATCTGATGGAGGAGATCGTGTCACCGGACCAGGAGACCCTGATGGAAAATCTGGAAGCGATCCGGCAGTTTGCCAACCAAAGCCGGGATGTCCAGATGTATATGCTGCTGGTGCCAAATGCGGCCAATATCATGCGCGACCGACTTCCTGCATTTGCCACGGTGTCCGACCAGAGCCGGATGTTCGCTCAGGTGAAGCGTGAACTGGGTGAGGAGGTGGAGTGGTTGGACGCCGCAGAAGCCCTGAAGAAGCACGCAGGAGAAAAAATCTACTATAAAACGGACCACCACTGGACTAGCCTGGGGGCGTTTTATACGTTCAGCCAGGTCGCGGAGCAGATGAAGATCAAGACGGATGTGTCCAGCGGCTTTGTTTCTTACCCCATCTCCACCACATTTAACGGGATGCTGGCAGCCAAGAGCGGCTGCAGAATGGACGTCAGGGAGGATATCTATATGTATGTTCCCAGAGATACGGACAATGATGTAGTGGTCAACTATGTGGATGAACAGCGCAAGACGACATCCCTGTATGATTCGTCCAAGCTGAAGACCAGGGATCAGTATGCGGTTTTCTTGGGGGAAAATACGTCCGTGGTGGATATCAAGACAGTGGCGGAAAGCACCCGGAGGCTTCTGCTCATCAAGGATTCCTATGCAAACAGCTTTGTGCCGTTTCTGACGCCCTATTTCCGGGAGATCGTGCTGGTGGATCCCAGATATTACAGCGGAACGATAGAGGATATCATGGATACCTACAGGATTTCCGACGTGCTGTTTTTATACAGCGGCAATACCTTTTTCCAGGACAATAATCTCAAAGGCGTCCTGAGCGGGGAGTGAGAGAAGATGGGAAATCAGATTCAAAAGGAATTTCAGCAGAAACAGGGGCCTGTCCGGCTGAACAAATATCTCAGCGAGGCAGGCGTGTGCTCCAGGCGGGAAGCGGATCGCCTGATCGCGTCCGGCCGGGTGACGGTGGACGGCCGGGCGGGAGAGACCGGGATGAAGGTTTTTCCGGGGCAGAGAGTGTGCGTCGGAAAAAAAGCGGTTGCCCGGCAGGCGGAGATGGTCTTGCTGGCGGTGAACAAGCCGGTTGGGATTGTCTGCACCGAGGAGCGCAGGGAGCGAAACAGCATCATCCGCTATCTGGATTATCCGATGCGGATTACGTATATCGGACGGCTGGATAAGGATTCCCGGGGATTGCTTCTGATGACAAACAACGGGGATATCATCAATCAGATCATGCGGGCCGCAAACCGGCATGAGAAGGAATATAAGGTCACGGTGGACCGGGAGGTGACCGGGGATTTCCTGAGCCGGATGGCAGCAGGCGTTCCTGTCCTGGATACAGTGACAAGACCCTGTCAGGTGAATAAGCTGGGGAAATATACGTTTTCGATCATCCTGACCCAGGGTCTGAACCGGCAGATCCGCAGGATGTGCGAAGCATTGGGATATCAGGTTAAGGATCTGGTGCGCACGAGAATATTAAATATCCAGCTGGGGAACCTGAAAGAAGGGGAGTACCGCAGAGTAAGCGACGAAGAATTGAATGAATTGTATGAGCGGATCCGGGATTCTTCGAAATGAACTGTAAATGCGGACCAGACTGTTTTGCCGGCTGGTCTTGTGTATGTGAGTGAAGTGAAAGGGCAGATTAGCTGCAGAATGAATGGAAAAGAACAGGAGCAGGATTTTTATGGAGCAGAAAAGACAGCGGCTGCAGGAGCTGACAGAACTTTTAAACCGTGCCCGGCGTGCCTATGAGCAGGAAGACCGGGAGATCATGAGCAATTATGAATATGATAAGCTGTATGACGAACTTTCAGGGCTGGAGCAGGAGCTGGGAACAACGCTTGCATCCAGCCCCACCGTCCATGTGGGGTATGAGGTGCTCAGTGAATTGCCGAAGGAGCGGCATGAGCGTCCCATGCTTTCGCTGGATAAGACGAAGGAGGTTCCCCGGCTGCAGGAATTTTTGGGAGACCAGCAGGCTGTGATCTCCTGGAAGCTGGATGGGCTTACGATCGTACTGACCTACCGGGAGGGAGAGCTTCAGAAGGCGGTCACCCGCGGAAACGGGGAAGTGGGGGAAGTCATCACCAACAATGCCAGGGTGTTCAAAAATCTCCCTCTCCGTATTTCCTTTCAGGGGGAGCTGGTCCTGCGCGGGGAGGCAGTCATCGGATACAGGGACTTTGAGCGGATCAACGAGGAGATCGAGGATGTGGATGCCCGGTATAAGAATCCCAGGAACCTGTGCAGCGGTTCGGTCCGGCAGCTGAGCAATGAGGTGACGGCAAGGCGTAATGTCCGCTTTTTCGCATTTTCTCTGGTGCGGGCGGAAGGCGTGGATTTTGAAAATTCCAGGTTCCGGCAGATGGAATGGCTGGCATCCCAGGGCTTTGAGGTGGTAGAGCACCGCATGGTGTCCGCGGAAACGATTCAGGAAGAGGTGGAGTGGTTCGCGGGGCGGATCGAGAGCAATGAGTTTCCATCGGACGGACTGGTGCTGGTCTATGACGATATTGCATACGGCCAGTCGCTTGGGGCAACGGCCAAATTCCCCAGAGATTCGTTTGCGTTTAAATGGGCGGACGAGATTCGGGAGACCACGCTGCGGGAGATAGAATGGAGTCCTTCCCGGACCGGCCTGATCAACCCGGTGGCAGTATTTGAGCCGGTGGAGCTGGAGGGAACTACGGTGAGCCGGGCCAGTGTACACAACCTGAGCATCATGGAAGAACTGGAGCTAGGGATCGGGGATTCCATCCAAGTCTACAAGGCCAATATGATCATTCCCCAGATCGCGGAGAATCTGACCCGGAGCGGGAAGTGCGAGATTCCGGCGGCCTGTCCGGTGTGCGGTGGCGCGACGCGCATTTCCACGGAAAATGAAACGAAAACTTTATATTGTACCAATCCGGACTGCCAGGCAAAACAGGTGAAATCCTTTGCCCTGTTCGTAAGCCGGGACGCTATGAATATCGAGGGGATGTCCGAGGCTACGCTGGAAAAGTTTATCATACAGGGATTTATCAAAGATTTTTCGGATATATTCCATTTGGACCGTTATGAGGAAGAGATCAAGAATCTGGAAGGCTTCGGGGAAAAATCCTATGTGAATCTGCAGAAGAGTATTGAAAATGCAAGGAATACAACTCTTCCAAGGCTGGTCTACAGCCTGGGGATCTCGAATATCGGGCTGGCAAATGCCAAGGTGATCTGCCGGGCGTTTGGAAATGACCCGGCCAGGATTCCGGATGCGACCGAGGAAGAGCTGGATGAAGTTCCGGGCGTAGGCGGCGTGATCGCAAAGACCTATGTGGATTATTTTGCCCAGGAAAAACACAGGGAGCTTTATCAGAAGCTGCTGGGTGAGGTTACGATTCCGCAGGAGGAGAAAACTGCGGACGGAGCCATGTTTGCCGGAGTGAATTTTGTGATCACCGGGAGCGTTGTACATTTTGCGAACCGGGGAGAGGTGAAGGAACTGATCGAGAGCAGGGGCGGCAAGGTGACTGGCTCCGTCACTTCCAAGACCAATTACCTGATCAACAATGATGTGCAGTCGGCCTCTTCGAAGAATAAGAAGGCGAAGGAGCTGGGAGTGCCTATCATCTCGGAGGAGGACTTTCTTGGGATGCTGGAAAACGGGATGCCGGGCTGAAATAGTCAGTTACGTTTAGAAAAAGTTAATTTGAATCTGGGGCAGGTTTCGTCTATAATGGAACTGCAGCTGAAAACGAAAAGAGAAAGCGGTCCGCTTGGCGCTTTTGCCTGCGGAAATATGAATCTGGAGGATGAAGGATGTCGGGGAATGATTTTATCATAGTAGATTCGGACAAAGAGGAAGAGTCTGCTCCTACGGAAGAGAAAAAAGAAGTGACGGTTTCGGAAAAGGAAGAGAAAAAGCAGGAGGATGAGTACGAGAAGGTCTGCTTTATGTGCCACCGCCCGGAGAGCGCTGCCGGGAAGATGATCGAGCTGCCGAACCACATTACCATCTGCCAGAGCTGTATGCAGAGAAGCTTTGACACGATGACCAATGGTTCCGTGGATTTTTCGAAGCTGATGAACAGTATACCGGGAATCCAGTTTTTGAATCTGTCGGATCTGGAAAACGCGATCCCGAAGCGGCAGAAGATCAAGAAGAAAAAGGACGCAGAGCAAAAGCCGGTGAAGAAGCTGAACATCAAGGATATGCCGGTGCCGCACAAGATCAAGGCCCGCCTGGACGAGTATGTGGTCGGCCAGGAGCATGCCAAGAAGGCTATGTCCGTTGCGGTCTATAACCACTATAAAAGAGTCGCTTCCGGCACATTGGATGATATTGAGATCGAGAAGTCCAATATGCTGATGATCGGACCCACCGGGAGCGGCAAGACGTATCTCGTGAAAACGCTTGCAAAGCTTTTGGATGTGCCTCTTGCGATCACGGACGCCACCTCACTGACGGAGGCGGGCTATATCGGGGACGATATTGAAAGCGTGGTGTCCAAGCTGCTGACTGCCGCGGACAACGATGTGGAACGTGCGGAGCAGGGGATCATCTTCATCGACGAGATCGACAAGATCGCGAAAAAGAGAAATTCCAGTCAGAGGGATGTGAGCGGAGAGTCCGTACAGCAGGGGATGCTTAAGCTCTTAGAAGGCAGCGAGGTGGAGGTGCCGGTGGGCGCTAACAGTAAGAATGCCATGGTCCCGCTGACTACGGTGAACACGAAAAATATCTTGTTTATCTGCGGCGGCGCATTTCCGGACCTAGATCTCATCATTAAGGAACGGCTTTCGAAGAAGTCTTCTATGGGATTTAACGCGGAATTAAAGGACAAATATGACAAGGATAAGAATCTGGTGTCCAAGGTGACTATAGAAGATCTGCGCAAATTCGGCATGATCCCGGAATTTATCGGACGGCTTCCCATCATCTTTACACTGCAGGGCCTGGATAAGGAAATGCTGGTCAAGATCTTAAAGGAGCCGAGAAACGCAATCCTCAAGCAGTACCAGAAGCTGCTGGCGCTGGACGAGGTGAGCCTGGACTTTGATGAAGGCGCGTTGGAAGCAATCGCGGAAAAAGCTATGGAAAAGGATACTGGGGCCAGGGCGCTCCGCGCGATCATCGAAGAGTTTATGCTGGACATCATGTATGAGATTCCCAAGGATGACAGCATCGGACAGGTGACTATCACAAGAGAATACATAGAAGGTACTGGCGGACCTGTGATCCAGCTCAGGAGCCAGAGCGTGCCGCTTTTGGGGCAGCCGGTCTGAGGCCGGAACAGAGGCGGCGAAAAGAATGGAATCAAAATAAAATACGGCGGCTGTCGGGAAACATGAAGCATATGAGCTTCGTTTCCCGGCAGCCGCTTTTCCGTGCGGGTGTACGTCGAGACGTATGCTGCGGGAGATTTTCTTATAGATCCCGAATCTCATTGAGTGCGTTGTACAGGTCCAAAAGGCCGTATCCCCAGTCACGGTTAGGGAACGGTATCCCCGGAGGCCTCTGCGCGCCGATCATGAGAATGCTTTTTGCCTGATAGGAATCTACGGAGGTATTGCCCATTTTGACCAGGATCCATTCCAGCAGCAGCGCCACAGCGCCCGCGGTGATCGCAGCAGCAGCGCTGGAGCCTGTGCGCAGGGCGTAGCGTCCGTTGGGGAGGGCACCAAGCACATCCACGCCGGGAGCCGCGATGGTGGGATTGATGATATCATTCCGGCTGTAGCCTCTTCCGGAGCTTAAGGCCACCGCTTTGGTGCTTCCTTCATAAAAAGCGGTATTGATCGTACTCACGCCGTTTGCGGGGTTGGTGATGGTATAGTAGGGATTGGAATTTAAAAAATAAACCTCCCCGCTGATAAATTCGCTGAGTGGAAGCCAGATATGGAATTGGCCGTTAAAAATCCGTACAGGTTCGATGTTGAGCCGCCAGATGCCTGGAGAAGGATTGGCAAACCGGAAAAAGATCAGTTCCGAGCTTTCCAGCTCCGCTGCGATCCGGTAATCAATGGTCACCCGGGTCGGCTCCAGCAAAAACTGAAAGGAAGTACGGGCATTGGCCCGGATGGCAAGCTTGGAGGTGCTCTCACCGGACGGCGAGGTCAGGGAGATGGAGAGGATATTGGGGATGGACGTCCACAGCTCCATGGTAAATCCGATGACCCCCTCGCCCACACGGATTTCCGCCGTATGGTTCGTGTTGATATCTGGGATCTCATAATAGTAGTGGTGCCGTTTGTCTGCTTCATTGCCGCAGCCGATGACGGGAACCCGGTTGATGGAAGAACCATAATAGTTCAGAATGATCGGACAGGGAAGGGCGGCTACATGCCCTCCGGCATTGGTGCCGAGGGCAAAGCAGTATACAAGCGGAAGATCCAGCTTCTGCGCCAGAAGATGCAGATAACGCAGAGCCAGTATAATGTCAGTTTCCTGATGGCAGGGGACACCGTCCGGGATAAAATAATAATCCCGCAGATATTTTTTAGCCTGCTTTAGTTTTACGACAGCGAGAGTACACTCCGGGGCGGCACCTAAAAAGTTCTCCGCAGGATTTCCGCTTCCAGCTGCCAGGCTTGCGGTAAAGGTGCCGTGTCCGGATTCATCGACGGAAGGGACGATATTCATGGGAGTATCGCTGAACAGCGCTTCATTGATCGTTTGTTCGGTATATTCGGAACCGTAGGCAAACCACTCCGGCGGGGGACCGTCCTGAATGGTCTGGTCCCATATTGCGGCGATTCTTGTGGTGCCGTCCAGATTTCGGAATACCGGGTTCTGGTAGTCGATCCCGCTGTCCAGAAAGCCGATCAGCACCCCCTTTCCCATGAGGTGCAGGGTGGGATAACTGTGGAGCGGAAGGATGCCGGCCTGGTTTAAGGAGTCCGTGCTGATATGTGTATAACATTTTGGAACGGCCGTATAATAGAGCATTTCCGAGGTAAGAGGATCTGCCTGTTCGTTGGGAACATAGATGCAGCGGTAATTTGTTTCTGCAGTCTGGGTACAAAAATCTTCTTCATTGATCCTTGAGATCAGCGAGGAATTGTCATTTACGATAAAATCTCGGTAATCATCAGAGAGAATAGCTGTTTTACATGTTTCCTGATCGGTCATAGACGATGCAAACTTTCTTTTTTAATGCTACTATATGACAGAAGCAGACTTTTCAGAACATCGGACCGCAGTGCTGTCTGCCGCTGCGAATCGTAAAAAAAATATTATGAAAGTATAAAAAAAGTTAGAAACTATTTGAAGTTGCCAGAGAATGGGGTATAATGAAGACTAGTAATCGTAACTGTAAAAGCTGAACGGCTTGATAGTTGCATGCCAAATTATAAACCAATGAAAGGGGCTGTGTTGATATGAGAAATTTTTTGGAGGATTTGGGAAAACGTCTGGGTGAAACTGCTGAGAGCGTGACAAACAAAGCGGGAGAGGCGATGGAGATCCAGAAGCTGAAAAGCCAGATCCGTACACTGGAAAGGGAAAACGACAGTGATTTGGCTGAGCTTGGGCTGGCGATCTACGATCAGTTTAAGTCCGGGACAGAGGTAGGCGAAGAAGCGGCAGGGCTGTGCGAGGCCATCCAGAGCAGAGAAGAGAGCATTGCGGAATGTCTGCAGAAGATTTCTGATGTAAAGGGCGATTCCCAGTGCGAGGATTGCGGAAAGACCGTGGGAAAAGGTATGGCATACTGCCCGTTCTGTGGACATAAGATGCCCGAGATCGTCGAGGAAGCGGCGGAAGCTGCAGGAGAAGCAGCAGAAGCGGCGGCGGAGAAGGCGGAAGAAGTTGTGGAAGCGGCGGCAGAGAAGGCAGAAGAAGCAGCGGAAACGGTGGCAGAGAAGGTGGAAAAAGCAGCGGAAGCAGTGGCAGAGAAGGCGGAAGAAGTTGCGGAAGCGGCAGCTGAGAAAGCAGAAGAAGCAAAGACTGAATAACAAAGCGGATTGCCATGATGGGATACCCCATGGGTATAAAGAGCCGGTATTTTGGGAATAATGACCGTATCACCCCGCGCGTGCTGCGGGGACTCTGACGGATGCGCTTCAGGAAGAGCTCGTTCGGGAGTATAGATTATCGAAGGGGGGATGGTTATGGGAATTTTGTTATTGATCAGTATTACGGCCTGCCTTGCGCTTCTGGATATTACGGCCAAGTCCGTTATCGAAGGGTATATGACCAGGAAGGAAGAGCGGACGGCCTGCAAAGGCAAGGTGATCCTGCGCAAGGTATATAACCGTGGATTCTGTATGAACCTGCTGGAAGAGAAGCCGGAAGCCGTGAAGTATGCGTCGGCATATGCGTCGGTGCTCCTGACAATTTACCAGCTGTTCACTCTGATGCGGAAGAAGCACCGTGTTAAGAAGATCAGCCTGTCGCTGATGACGGCAGGGGCTTGGAGCAACACATTTGACCGGTGGCTCAGAGGGTATGTGATCGATTATGTGGGATTTCAGACCAAGTGGGAGAAGATCACGAAGCTGACCTTCAATCTGGGCGACTTTTTCCTGGCTGCGGGAAGCGTCCTGGTTATGTTGTGTACGATATTTCATGGCAGAAAAAAATAGTTCCGACTGTGCTGCTCCCCGGAGCGCCGACCGCACAGCCAGAAAGAGTTTCGCAAGCGATACTCACGGCAGATTTCATCGGCCGTGAGTATTTTATCTTTGCGGATGAAAGAAGTTCCAGCTGTGCGGTTGCGTTAGCAGACGTAAGAGTGCGTCAGCACGATTTTTGCGAATGGATAAGTGGGCTGGATGCATGCAATCGCTATTTTACCGGCCGGATGCCTTGCAGCATGGTGCAAGGCACCGTGAACAGTAACCCTTGGAGCATCCAATCGCACAGCTGGAAGAAGTTTTGCTGGATATTGATAAGGCAATCTGATAGAATGAGGGTATGAAAAGGAGTTGATTTCAGGATGGGATTTTTATCTTCGAATCGGAGCGGCATAACGGGCCGTTTTCTGCATTCTTCCCGGATTGGGATTTTGATCGCGGCAATCGGGCTTGCGATGATGGGATTTGGAATCTGCCGGGGAGAGATGGCCGCAGTGATGGAAAAAGCAATCAATATATGTCTGGAGTGTATTGGAATTGGATAAGAGAAGACATGGAATACAGGCGCTTTGGGCGCTGCTGACCAACAGTTATCTGCTGGGCTTTGTACAGGGGAAGATCTATAAGGGGAAACTGAAAAGTCTGTGTGTCCCCGGTCTGAATTGCTATTCCTGCCCGGGGGCTCTCGGGGCCTGCCCGATCGGAGCCATGCAGGCTGTGATCGGAAGCTGGAATTTTAAACTGACATTCTATGTGGCCGGTTTTTTTATGTTTATTGGCGCGCTGGTCGGGAGGTTTGTTTGCGGCTGGCTGTGCCCTTTCGGGCTGATCCAGGATCTGCTTCATAAGATCCCATTTCCGAAAAAAATCGGGACATTCCGGGGGGATCGGGTACTGAGGAAATTGAAATATCTGGTCCTGGCCGTATTTGTTATATTGCTGCCCATGTTCCTTGTGGATTTTCTGGGTCAGGGAATGCCCTGGTTCTGTAAGCTGATCTGCCCGGCAGGGACGTTGGAGGGCGGGATTCCTTTGGTTTTGCTGAATCCGTCTCTCCGGGGGGCATTGGGCTGGCTGTATGTCTGGAAAAATGTACTGCTGCTGGTTACTGTTGTTCTGTCGATCATGATCTATCGGCCTTTTTGCAAGTATATCTGTCCGCTAGGGGCGGTGTATTCGGTATTTAATCCGATCTCTGTGTTCCGGTACCGGGTGGATCGTGAAACATGTGTTGCGTGCAAAGCCTGTGCAGATGCATGTAAAATGCAGGTGAATCCGGTGGAGAACCCCAACGACCCGGAATGTATCCGCTGCGGTGTGTGCAAGAAAGTGTGCCCGGTGAAAGCAATCCGGTAAGGAAAATAAAACAGTTCGGTCTGCCCGCTTTACAAATTCTGATAAATGGTCTAAAATTAGAATCAGAAAGATTTGCTTGAAAGGAGCTAACGGAAGATGGAAGAAAAGAGAAAAGACAGACGAATGAGCCTGTCGGCGAAATTGTTAATTAAAAATATGAATGATGATTCAGTGAAGGCGCAGGAAGTGGAGATAGAAGTCCTGGATGTATCAAAGACGGGCGTCGGGTTCATCTGCGATACCCCGTTGTCTATTGGAGCAGTATATGAGGCGCATTTGACAATTTGGAACGATGAAACGATCCATGCTTTTCTGAAGGTAGTCCGTATAGAACAGACCAAGGAAGAGCGGTACATGTGCGGAACAATTTTCATGGGGCTGCCGGAAGTGAATGCCAAGCGGATTGAAATCTATGAGATGATAAATCGTATCAATGAAAAATAATTGCTCCGGGGCAAGCCTGATCCGGGTTCCGCCTGTGGGAAATAATTGCAGATGTTCAGTATAGGGCAGTACAGGATCTGCGGAGACTGAACAGAGAACCGGAATATCATAAGGACTGTTGGAAAGTGGGATTTACAGCATTTTCCAACAGTTTTTTTGTTTATTAAAACGAATATTTTCGGGAAAAAGAGCTGGAACTGCTCCTGCTCCATGAAAAAATACATATCTGTCAGGGGCATTTATGGTGCTTCTTCCTGTGGGATGTGCTGCTTCCATTCTTTTTGGCGGATATGAAAAGCTGCCGGGGTTTGGAGGAAATGGAAATCTTGTGTATGTGGACTATGCGGGGCAGGAGGAGCGGCTGGAGATTCCGTATGAGGACGGTGATGTGTATATTACGGCAAGGATTTTGAGGTGGATCTGAAAGTGGAGCGTCTTATGCCGCAGATGACGGAACGGTGGTATGAGGCAGGGATGAGGATGGATCCGGGGGATAGGGGGAAACCCTGCCCCGGATTGGCATTGCGTGTACTAAGTATGGAATAGTCAGGAAAGGGGCTCCTGTGAATGACCGGACAAAAGGAGATTTGTATCCAGGACAGACAGATTTCTCTGCATGGCATAGATCAGCAGGGAATCCCGTGTCCTTCTGGCATACAGGGCGCCTGCGCCTGCAAGGGCAAGGGCGCGCTGGGTATCGTCGAGAGACAGGGAAAGCGCCAGACAGAGGGCAATGACCTTATCCCGGCCTGGTTTTTTTGTACCGTTTAAAATCTGATAGCCATAGGTGCGGTGTATCTGGGAACGTTCCCAAAGACGTCCCGGGGAAAGGGCCTTTTCCTGCATTTTTGCGAGGAGGTATTCTGGAAAGGATATCTTCTGTTCCGAGTGGGACAGTTCTTCGGAAACAACCCGCAGGGTGGCTTCTGAGCGTATGTCGAAAAGGATTTGTTCCAGTTCACTGGTTTTCTTTTGCGTGATCAAGTTAAAACTCCCTTCTTGAAGAAATGATAAAATTATCATATAATTTTTCACAGGGAAATGCAACTGTATTGTTGCAGAGGAGGAGAGAGCATGGATCGTTACAGTTCACACGGCGTCGTGCACCCTGCTGCACGGAATCCGGCCAATAAAGTAACATTTGCCATAATATCCAGCCCCTCGCCGAAGGCGACTAAAAATGGGCTGGATACTGTTACTGGAGCACCCAAAGGGGGTGAACAGTAACCATGGATCTGGAGAAGGGATATGTACTGTCTCAGTATGAGGAATTGGGGAAGCTGAATGGGAATGCTGCTGTCTGGATCGTAAGAAATTCTATCACAGGAAAGATTGCCGTGAAGAAGATAATGAGTGCCGGACAGAAGAAGATTTATGATTTTCTGGCTTCCCATGGAAGTAAGTTTACTCCGGTAATCTATGAATGTGTGGAGGACGGCGACCGGCTGATCGTGATCGAGGAGTATTTTGAGGGGCGGAATCTGGAGGACATTTTGTATGAGGAAAGAATGACTGCACAGGAAGCCTGCGGCATTGTGTCGGACCTGTGCCGCGCCTTGGAACCGCTTCATATGGCGGGGCCTGCGATCATATGCAGAGACCTGAAGCCGGAAAATATTATGATAACGCCGCAGAGGGATGTGAAACTGATTGATTTTGATATTGCCAGGACAGTGAGCTGCGGAAAAGGCCGGGATACGGTTGTGATGGGGACAAGAGGTTTTGCGGCGCCGGAGCAGTGGGGATATGCGCAGACGGATGGAAGGTCGGATATTTATGCTTTGGGAGTGCTGCTGAACTATTGTATACTGAGGAAGCTGCCTGTGGAGGAGATGCTGGGCGGACTTCTGGGAAATGTGGTAGAGAGATGTACCGCACTGAACCCGGATGACCGGTATCAGAATGTGGGGGAATTGAAGGGCGCTCTGGAAAAAATCTATCTGGCAGGCGGGAAAGAAGAAGCGGGAGAAGAGAAAGTACAAAATGCTGCCGTAAGCTGCGATATTTCAAGAATGCAGGAGACGATGTCACAGATTGAGGACAAGAAAATATCAGGATATCGCAGGTTTCTGCCGCCGGGATTCCGAAGCGGAGAGGTCTGGAAAATGGTGGTAGCTGTACTTGGATATTTATTGATCCTTAATTAGAGCATTGGATTGGATCTT
>Ga0137307_100861_pt1 | contig 33079 bp, 26 predicted proteins | sample NAcewD2O_March_2_FD_97180 | JGI IMG/M metagenome (GOLD analysis project Ga0137307, IMG submission 97180) | Mouse cecal microbial communities from Vienna, Austria - N-Acetylglucosamine amended D2O_March | ecosystem: Host-associated > Mammals > Digestive system > Large intestine > Cecum | place... | reverse complement strand
TTCCCTGCACACCTGCAGACGGATCCACCGGCGGCACTGTAGCCGGCTGCACCGGAGGATACGGATAAGCCGGATATATCTTCACCTTCTTCCCGTACACCACCCGGGTATCACAGAGCATATCATGAAACCCCCGCTTTTCTCTGTCCACACCGATGATCAGATACCCGATACTAACAAAAATACTGCTCAGAAATCTTCCCACCGTCTCCCGGTACACCACCGTCAGCAGATCCAGCTCCCCGCCTTCATCCACAGAGATCACACGCAGGTTCATTGCCCGCTTGCCGGGTGTCGTCCCCGTATACCGGGTGCACAGGATAAAATACAGCACCTGTCCCAGATACAGCACAATATCCTTCAGCGTATAATCAAACAGAATATTTCCTCCCAGCATCGTTCCGGACAGGGCAGACAGCACCCCTGACATGACCAGCCGGACTGCCAGCAGCATAAAAAACACGATCACACTGTCGATCAGATACGCCGCAAGCCGCACCCAGAAGCCCGCATAAACCGTGCCCGCGTCCGCCATTCGGCTATCGTAATTGTTCTGCATAATACATCGGCACCCCGCTTTCCATAGATGATGCGGTTTCCTTTAATATCTGGGCTTCCGACTTCGGAACAAGCTCCTTCAATTCCGAAAAAAATGATGCAAATACATTTTCCTCGCTGATCGGCTCGTAAAAATCCCATACGCCCAGTTCATCACTCATCACAGTCTGCATATCCTCATAAGAGCTGATCTGATCAATGAGTCCGTTTTCCAGGGCCTGCTGAGCCGTATAGGTCCGCCCGTCCGCAAGTGTACGTACTTCCTCCTCCGGCATATCACGTCCTTCCGCGACAATCCTTACAAATTTTCCATAATATTCATCAACCTGTTCCTGGAAAACTGCAATCTGTTCATCCGTCAGCATCGAACTGTCCTTAAAATCTCCGCTGGCAATGCTGACATAGCGGATTCCCAGCTTTTCATACAGGCCGGTCATGTCAAGTCCGGACATGATCACGCCGATGGATCCTGTCGTCGTATTGGCATTGGCAAAAATCCTGTCCGTTGCCATGGAGATCATGTAGCCGCCGGAAGCCGCATAATGAGACATATAAGTCCACACCGGATTGCCTGACGCTTCCTTATACTCCTTCAGCTTCTCATACAGTTCCTCTGATTCATATACCGCTCCGCCCGGAGAGTCCACATACAGAAGGATTCCTTTGTTGTTCCCGTCATACATCAGGTTGTCAATGTAATCCATCGTATCGGTATGCTGATACCCTTCGGCAATCTCAAATATACTAGTCGCCGTCTGCTCCTGAATCGTACCGACCACATTCACCACCGCGATATAGTCATAGCCCGGAGTATCATAACCATAATCCGTAGTCAGCATTTCCACCATGCTCGCCTGCAGCAGATTCTGGGCCGCCGCATTAGTCAATACGCTGGACACCCCCACTGCGATAAACAAGACCGCCGCAACGATCAGGCCGCCTATCTGTTTCTTCTTCATTTCCGCCTCCTTATTACTGATGGAACCTGCAAAATCTCCCTCCGGGCGGCCAGATCATCCTGGAATGATCTAGCCTCCCGCATCTATACGCAAAGACCGGTTACTGTTCACGGCGGCCGCTCATAGTAACGACATCTGCCGGAACAACTGCCTCTTTATTTCCTCAGCTCGATCCCCATGCCTTCCAGCGCTTTTAATATCCGCTCCATAGCTTCTGTCACTTCCGCATCCTCCAGCGTCTTGTCCTTCGCGCGGAATACGGTAGAATATGCCACGGACTTGAAGCCTTCCTTGATCTGCGCGCCTTCATACAGGTCGAACAGGGCATAGCTTTCCAGATACTTTCCTCCCTTAGCGGAGATCACCTCTTCGATCTGCCCTGCCAGGATATGCTTCGGCACCACCATGCTGATATCCCGGGTCACTGCCGGATATTTTGCGATTCCATAATATTTCCTGTCAAATGTAGCATACTCCATAATCTCCGGCATGTCAATGACCGCTACATAGGCCCGCTCACCGATCCCGTAGATATCCGCCACTTCCGGATGGATCTCTCCCAGATAGCCAACTACCTTTCCGTCATATACGATATTTGCCTGGCGTCCCGGGTGGAGATAGGGCTTTCCTGCATCCGGATCATAGGTCTCCCGGTTCTTCATCCCGATTTTCTCGAAGAATTCCTCCACCACGCCCTTCATGCTGAAGAAATCCCCTTTTCCATACATTCCCAGCGTAAACTGCATCCGTTCCTCGGGCAGTTCCGTCAGCGGAAGGCTCTTGGGAAGGTAAATATTTCCCAGCTCGTACAGACGCACGTCCTTGTTTCTTCTATTATAATTGGTCGCCAGGGAGGTCAGCATTCCGTTCAGGGAGGTGGTCCGCATGATGCTGTAATCCTCTCCCAGCGGATTTGTGATCTCAACCGTGCAGCGCAGCGGCGAATCCGCCGGCAGCAGCAACTTGTCAAATACCTTAGGGCTTTCAAAAGAATAGCACATCCCCTGGCTGAATCCGCAGAATTCCGCGATATCCCTCGCCGCCTGCTCGATCCGCAGCTTGAAGGACAGTTTACCGGTGGTCGCTTCCCCATTCGGCAAAGTAGTCGGAATATTATCATATCCGTAAAATCTCGCCACTTCCTCCGCAATGTCCGCAAGCCGGAACAGATCCTGACGGAAGGTCGGCGCGATCACTTCCTTCGTCTCCGGATCATATTCCAGATCGATCTTTTTGAAATATCCCAGCATCACTTCCTCAGAGATATCCGTTCCCAACATGGCATTGATCTTTTCCACGTCAAATGGAACCCGCACCGGATGCTTTTCTTTTCCATACACATCTACGGTTCCGCCCACGACTTCTCCGGCGCCCATCTCTTCCACAAGCTGGCATGCCCGGTCGATGGCCGCCTTTGCATTGTTCGGATCCAGCCCCTTTTCAAACTTGCCCGACGCGTCCGTCCGAAGTCCCACGCGCTTGCTGGATTTGCGGATATTAACACCGTCGAAGCATGCCGCCTCGAACAGCATGGTCTTCACGTCGTCCGTGATCATGGAGTTTTCGCCGCCCATGATCCCGGCAATGCCGATGGCCTTCTCGCCGTCGCAGATCATCAGCACATCCTTATCCATCTTCCGCTCCTGTCCGTCCAGCGTGGTAAATGTCTCCCCGTCCTGTGCGGTCTTGACGACGATCTGATGCCCGGCAATGGTCTCCAGGTCATAGGCATGCATAGGCTGTCCGTATTCTTCCATCACATAGTTGGTGATATCCACCAGATTATTGATGGGACGGATCCCCACGGAAGCCAGCCGTCTCTGCATCCACTTGGGCGACGGACCGATCTTGATGTTCTTGACTACCCTGGCGCAATAGCGCGGACACAGATCCGTATTTTCCACAGAAACCTTCACATAGTCGTTGACATCCTCGTCATTTCCTGTCTCTGTCACCACCGGAGGTACGAACTTTTTGTTAAATGTAGCCGCCGCTTCTCTCGCGATCCCGACCACGCTGAAACAGTCTACCCGGTTGGAGGTCACCTCATATTCCACTACCACGTCGTCCAGTCCCAATGCCTTGACCGCACTCTCGCCAACCCGGGCATCCTCCGGGAAAATGTAGATACCTTCCTCCGGCGCCTCCGGATACATATCCCTGCTAGACCCCAGTTCCTCGATGGAGCACATCATCCCGTTGCTTTCCACGCCGCGGAGCTTTCCTTTTTTGATTTTGATCCCGCCCGGCGTTTTGGAACCGTCATGCCCCCCTGCCACACGTCCCCCGTCCAGGACTACCGGAACCTTCGCCCCCTCAAATACATTGGGCGCGCCGGTCACGATCTGGGTAGTCCCCGTTCCGATATTCACCTGGCAAACCACCAGCTTATCCGCATCCGGGTGCTTCTCGATCTTCTCGATCTGACCGATCACGATCTTGTCCAGATCTGCGTCCAATTCCTCATAACCTTCCACTTTGGTGCCGGACAATGTCATCGCATCCGCATATTCCTGCGCAGTCACATCCAGATCCGGCACATACGCTTTTATCCATGATAATGAAGTATTCAATGTCTATTCCTCACTTTCTATAATCCTTCTACATCTTTTCCCGCTCCTGGTATAACCCATGATAATTACTGCATGTAAGGCAGCGGTAATTATCATGGATCATACTAAAATTGTTTCAGGAAACGGATGTCATTTTCATACAGCAGTCTCATATCGTCGATTTCATATTTCAGGAGCGCGATTCGTTCCAGTCCTACGCCGAACGCGAATCCGCCGTATTCCTCCGGGTCGATCCCGCACATTTCCAGCACATGGGGATGCACCATACCGCAGCCCAGGATCTCGATCCAACCCGAACCTTTACAGAAACGGCACCCCTTTCCTCCGCATTTGAAGCAGCTCACGTCTACCTCCGCGCTTGGCTCCGTGAACGGGAAATGATGGGGGCGGAACTTCGTCTTTGTCTCCGGTCCGAACAGCTCTTTTGCGAATACCTCCAAGGTTCCTTTCAGGTCAGCAAAGGAAATATGTTTATCAATGACCAGTCCCTCGATCTGATGAAAGGACGGGGAATGTGTGGCGTCCACTTCGTCAGAACGGAATACCCTGCCCGGCGCGATCATACGGATCGGCAGCTTGCCCTGCTCCATGACACGGGCCTGCACCGGGGAGGTCTGGGTACGCAGTACGATATCTTTATTAATATAAAATGTATCCTGCTCGTCCTTTGCCGGATGGTCTGCCGGGATATTCAGCTTTTCAAAATTGTACAGGTCATATTCCACCTCCGGGCCTTCCACCACCTCGTAGCCCATTCCCACGAAGATCCTCTCCACCTCTTCCAGAGCGATGGTATTGGGATGACGGTGGCCGACACGGTTCTTTTTCGACGGCAGCGTCACATCAATGACCTCTGCTTTCAGCTTCTCCTCGCGGATCGCCTTTTCCATTTTCTTCTTCGTATCTTCCATGATCGCTTCGATGGCGGCCCTTGTCTCATTCACAAGCTGGCCTACCTTCGGGCGTTCCTCCGGCGCCACATCCTTCATTCCCTTAAGTACGGCAGTCAGTTCCCCCTTTTTGCCAAGGAAGCGCACACGCACGTCGTTAAGCTTTTCCGGCACATCTGATGCCTGGATCTGCGCGATCGCTTCTTTTCTAATCTGCTCCAATCTGTCTTTCATTCTGATTTCTCCTTTCTTAGATGGAAGTTTCCCAGTGCATAAAAACAGTGTGTGTCTTGACGCACACTCGCGCCGGAGTGCAGCTGCGGCAGCAGCCATTTTCCTTATGCGCGCAGTGCGCATCCCCCGGAGGGTTTTCGTTCTATAGGAAAATTCAGAGAAGTTTCCTATAGAACGAAAAAAGACCCCATCCCCTCCAAAAAGGGACGAAGTCATGATCCGCGGTACCACCCTGATTCCCATGGATACTCCACGGGCGCTCTGTCTTTGTGTAACGTACAAACTACGGCATTCCCTACTTACTAAAATACTCAGCGTATCCGCCGTCTCAGACGCCCGGATACATGGGTTCAGGAATACAGCTCGCGCGGGAAATTCGATCGTCATCTGAACTAAAGAGAACTTTCAGCCGGTGATTCTCTCTCTCTGATAGAAAATGAGTCTCTACTATACACGGTCATTGCTTTTTACTGTTCATTTATCTTGATATATAATACTTCTCAGATACTTTACTATTTTAACATAGGATGACTGAATGTCAATACCTATTTTAATTACAGTTCACGGCCTAACCGGCCGCGAACTGTAATCTATTTTATCATAGCATCTTCCCCGTAATTCCTGAAAAATACAGCAAGCCCGTCTAACGTTTTTGCCAGAAGAGGAATTTCACCTTCATTGAGACTGGCGATCGCCGCATTGGTCATCTGACGGTGGAAGCGCTCATGATGAAAATAAGCCTTTCTTCCTTTTTCCGTCAGACTGATATATACGACACGACGGTCCTGCTCGCACCTTCTACGCTCCACATAATCTTTCTTTACCAGACTGTTCATGGATGTGGTCAGTGAACCCGCCGTGATCTTCAGTTTCCTTGCAACGGCAGACATCGTACTGTCATTTCCAAGACCGATGGCTTCTATGATATGCATGTCATTGTTGCTGATATCCCGAAATTCATCTGTGATGATCGCTTTCTCTTCCAGATCCAAAATTTCATAAAATAAGTTTACCAGAACATCATTGATCGTTTCATATGCATCCATAGTCTCCCTCGCTCCTTTCCGGAATTTTACCGCAGTTTTATTCATCCATTTCCTGGACGTAGATCTGAAGCCGCGCACTTTCTACTGCCCTTTTGGGAACAGCGACTCCACTGCTTCGCGCACCGTCTCGATCCGTTCTGCCTGATACGCTTTGGCTCCGCAGAATATTAATGCTTCTTCTATTCTTCCCCTTGCCGCCGCGATCAATGCATCCGTAATACAATACGGTATCTCCGCCGGGCTGCATTTTGCCAGACATCCGTGACAGGGTGTATGGGGAATCCTTTCCCCTAGCATAACACGTTTCATAAACGGATTCAAGATTGCTCTTCCCGGCATTCCCACCGGACTTTTTACAAGGATGATATCCTCTCTGGTCGCCTGGATATATGCCGCCTTATAACGGATATCCGCATCGCATTCCTCCGTCGTCACAAACCGGCTTGCCACCTGCACGCCGTCCACGCCGGACTTCATGACACGTTCCACATCTTCCCTGTCATAGATCCCGCCTGCAGCTACAACCGGGATTTTCTTTTCGAACTTGCGCTCATAACCGCGGACCACTTCCAGGATCCGCCGGATTTCTTCCATATAATCTGCTTGTGCATAAAATTCCAGCGCCTCTCTGTCAAATCCCAGATGTCCGCCTGCCTCCGGCCCTTCGATCACCACCAGATCCGCAGTCTTATGATCGTTTCTGTCCCAGTATTTCAAAATAACCTTTGCCGATTTTTCCGTAGACACAATGGGCGCGATCTTCGTCCGGCTCCCCTGTGTCAGCCTGGGAAGTTCTGTCGGCAGACCTGCCCCTGATATGATCAGATCCGCTCCGGCAGCCACGGCAGCCTTCACATGATCCTCATAGTCCCGGAGGGCAGCCATAATGTTATAACCGATGATCCCGTCCGGCGAGATCGCTCTCGCCCGTTTCATCTCCTGTCCAATCGCACGGAGATTGGCTTCCCTGGGATTTTGGTCAAAGTCCTTCTCCCGGAATCCGATCTGGGCCGTGGAAATCATTCCCACACCGCCCTCGGCCGCAACGGCTCCCGCCAGACCGCCCAGGCTGATCCCGACGCCCATGCCGCCCTGGATCAAAGGGATCCTTACCTTTTTCTCTCCGATGCTCCACATGGCTTTTTCCTCCTTCCAAACACCCTACATATTCCGAAATCTCTGGTATCTTTTCGCTGTCAGTTCTTCCGGCGCCATCCTGCAGTAATTTTCCAAAAACGCCGCAATCTTGCGCTCCATTGTCTCACAGACCGGATCCATATTTTCCTCAGTATAATCCGCGGGCTCTGGAATGATATCCTCAATGATCTTCATGTTTTTCAGGTCAGACGCCGTCAGCTTCATGACTTCCGCCGCCTCGTCCGCCCGCTTGCTGTCTTTCCAAAGTATGCTTGCAAAGCCTTCCGGCGAAAGAATAGAATAAATGGAGTTTTCCAGCATCCAGACCTCATCCGCCACTGCCATGGCAAGCGCGCCTCCGCTGCCGCCCTCCCCGATGATCACAGAAAGGATCGGGGTTTTCAGTACGGAGAGCTCGAACAGGTTCCTCGCGATCGCTTCCCCCTGTCCCCGTTCCTCCGCTTCCAGACCGCAGAATGCTCCGGGAGTATCTACAAAGCAGATCACCGGTCGGTGAAATTTCTCCGCCTGCTTCATAAGACGCAGCGCCTTGCGGTAACCGTCCGGAGACGGCATTCCAAAATTGTGGTCCACGTTTTCCTTCGTCGATTTTCCTTTTGCCTGAGCAATCACGGTCACAGGCATTCCCCGAAAATACGCCAGCCCTCCGATGATCGCCGGATCATCTTTATAATAACGGTCTCCGTGCAGTTCCAGAAAGTCTGTGAACAGATGGGAAATGTAGTCGCTTCCCACAGGTCTCCCCTTTTTCCGGGAGATCTGCACACTTTCCCATGCACTCCGGATTTTTCCTTCCTTCCGCCTATAGAGATTCTGTCCGGCGGCTTCTGTCTGATTTTCCATATTCCGCATATGGGGCTTCTGTCCTGTGACATCCGCCTGTTGTTCCGCATTCTGAATATGGGATTTCTGTTCTGTGACATCCGCCTGTTGTTCCACATTCTGAATATGGGATTTCTGCCCCGTAAGATCCGCCTGCAATTCCATATCCTGCATATCCGGCTTCCGCCCCGCATCGCCGGCCGCATTCCCGGTCCTGCGATGCATCTTCAAGATCTGCCCCAGTACCGCCTTCTGCTCTTCCCGGCCTGCGATCCGGTCAATAAAACCGTGCTCCAGCAAAAACTCCGACCGCTGGAACCCTTTCGGCAGCTTCTCCCCGATGGTCTGTTCGATCACCCTTGGACCGGCAAATCCGATCAGCGCATTGGGTTCCGCGAGGATGATGTCGCCCAGCATGGCAAAGCTGGCTGTCACGCCTCCCGTAGTGGGATCCGTAAGTACGGAGATATAAAGCCCTCCCGCGTCGCTATGCCGCTTTAATGCCGCAGAGGTCTTTGCCATCTGCATCAGAGAGACAATCCCCTCCTGCATCCGTGCGCCGCCGGAACAGGCAAACAGGATTACCGGAAGTTGTTCCTCTGTCGCACGTTCTACGGCCCGGGTGATCTTTTCTCCCACGGCCTCTCCCATGCTTGCCATCAGAAATCTGCCGTCGCAGACGCCGATCACCGCCGGCTCTCCGTCAATCTCGGCCCTCCCGGTCACTACAGCCTCCCGAAGGCCGGTCTTTTCCTGCAGCGCCGCCACCTTTTCCTCATATCCTCTGAACTGCAGCGGATTGCAGGTTACAAGCTCTTCATCCCACTCCTCAAAGGTATCCGCATCCGCGATCATCTCGATCCTGCGGCGGGCATGCACCCGGAAGTAGCCCTGGCACTTCGGGCAGATGTAATTTCCTTCCCGCACATCCTCCGCAATGATCGCCGCACCGCATTTATTGCATTTCCTGAGAAGTCCTTCCGGCACCTCCGGACGGGACTCACTGAACGCCCCCCGGTTCCGTCTGTTTGTTTTCTTAAACATATTCTGAAGCTTCATAGGTCATTTTCCTCACATTCAACATCCCTGTCACAGCAGCCTCTTACCCACGGCTCATTTTCTCTATAAACTCAATGTCAATATCCCCTGACACAAAATCCGGATGATTCAAAATCTCATACTGATAATCCACATTGGTATCTATACCCTCAATGATGACCTCGCCCAGGGCGCTGCGCATCTTCCGGATCGCTTCCTTCCGGTTCTTGGCATGGACGATCAGCTTTGCGAGCATGGAATCATAATAGGGCGGTACGGTATAGCCGGAATAGATCGCGGAATCGATCCGCACGCCTTTTCCTCCGGGAAGATACATATCCGTGATCGTTCCCGGCGACGGACGGAAGTTTTTCTCCGGATTTTCCGCATTGATCCGGCACTCTATAGCGTGTCCGGTGATCCGTACATCCTCCTGGCTGTAGCTTAACCTCCTGCCGTCCGCGATCCGGATCTGCTCTTTCACCAGATCGATCCCGGTCACCCATTCCGTGACCGGATGCTCCACCTGGATCCGTGTGTTCATTTCCATAAAATAAAATTGATTATTTTTTTCTAATAAAAATTCGACCGTTCCGGCATTAGTATAGCCTGCTGCCTTCGCCGCCCTCACCGCGGCTTCCCCCATCCGCGTTCGCAGATCCTCTGACAGAGCCGCAGAAGGCGCTTCCTCAATCATCTTCTGATGGTTTCTCTGAACCGAACAGTCCCGCTCGCCCAGGTGGATGGTATTTCCAAATTGATCCGCCAGGATCTGAAATTCAATGTGCCGCGGATGCTGCACATAATGCTCCAGGTACATGGTCCCGTCCCCGAATGCCATCTGCGCCTCTTTCTGAGCCGTTTTAAAGCTGGCTTCAAATTCTTCCGGGGTTTCCGCCACACGCATTCCTTTGCCGCCGCCGCCAAGGGCCGCCTTCACGATCACCGGATATCCGATCTCCCGGGCAAGCTCTGCCCCGGCTTCCGCGTCCATAAGAGGGTCTGTACTGCCCGGCACCACCGGTACGCCTGCGGCGATCATCGTATTTCTGGCCTCCTGTTTATTTCCCAGTTTACGGATGACCTCAGATTTGGGGCCGATAAATGTAATATTACATTGTTCGCACAGCTCAGCAAAGCGGCTGTTTTCCGAAAGGAATCCAAAGCCCGGATGGATTGCGTCCGCTCCGGAAACAATAGTGGCGCTGATGATCTGCTCCATGCTCAGATAACTCCCGGCCGACTGGGCGGGGCCGATACAGATGGCTTCATCCGCAAGCTGGGTATGCAGCGCCTCCCGATCTGCCTCCGAATATACTGCTACCGTTTCAATTCCCATTTCCCGGCACGCACGGATGATCCGCACCGCGATCTCACCCCTGTTGGCAATCAATACTTTTTCTATCATAGTTTCTCCTTTATTCCCGCAAAACAGCAATCCAAGCGGGCTCTGCACATTCATCCGAAGACTTCTTGAGGGCTTACCCTACCATAAATGTAAGTTCCGCGCTTGCAACCACCTTGCCGTCCACAGTCGCCACTGCGTCCCCGACCCCATAGGGTCCTTTCTGCTTAATGATCTTCGTCTCCAGCCTCAGCTTATCCCCGGGGCGTACCATCCCCTTGAACCTGCATTTCTGAATGCCTCCGAAAAAGGCGATCTTGCCTTTATGCTCCGGCATGCTTAAGATCGCCACCGCTCCCACCTGAGCCAACGCTTCCACGATCAGGACCCCCGGCATGACCGGCTCTCCCGGAAAATGCCCCGCGAAAAAATCTTCCCGATATGTGACGCATTTACAGCCAACGGCATACTGTCCCGGCTCGTAATCTTCAATTTGATCGACCAGCAGAAACGGATGCCTATGCGGGATGATCTCCATGATCTGCTTTGTATCCAGACTGTTCATAACCTTCCTCTTCCTTCTCTTTGCTTTTATTTTATAATGAACAGCGGCTGTCCGTATTCCACAGCCTTTCCGTTCTCCGCCAGAATCTTTACGACCTCTCCGCTGAAATCACTTTCAATCTCATTCATCAGCTTCATAGCCTCCACGATTGCCAGCACCTGTCCCTTTTTCACCTGGTCTCCCACCTCTACATAGGGCTTTGCATCCTCTGCAGGGGCCGCATAAAATGTTCCTACCAGAGGAGAGGTTATGACCTGGCCGCCTTCTTCCTCTTTCCCTTCCTCGGCAGGAGCCTCCTCTTTTACAGCAGTTACGGCCTGGATCCCTGCAGTCTCAGGTTCCGTTATCACAGCAGGTTCCAGACTGCGCGAAAGGACAGATACCGGCTCTGCGGTTCCTTCCGGCGCTTTTTTCATGGAAATCTTGACTCCGCCCTCTTCGTACTTAAATTCTGTCAGGGATGAGACGGATACGGCGTCCACCAATTGTAATACCTGTTCAAACTTCATTCTGTCACCTCATTTTTATCAGCAAATGTCCCTGCCGGCAGAACTTTCCTGCGGTCACAGGGGCCTCTGATCTTTTCTACATTTCACTGCATTTTCTGAGCACCAGTGTGGCATTGTGTCCGCCGAACCCAAGAGAGTTGGTCATGCAGATGTCCACTTCCTTCTCCACAGGTGCGCCGATCGCATAATTCAGGTCACATTCCTCGCCAGGTTCTGTCGTGCCTGCGGTCTGGTGGATGAATCCGTCCTGCATAGTCTTCACACAGACCACAAATTCCACGCCCCCGGCCGCACCTAGCAGATGGCCGATCATGGATTTTGTAGAGTTGACGATTGTCTGCTGTGCCGCATCTCCCATGGCATACTTGATGGCCCGTGTCTCATACAAGTCATTGTAAAAGGTACTGGTTCCATGGGCGTTAATGTAGTCAACCTCCTCCGGAGATACACCGGCCTCCTGCATCGCCAGCTTCATCGCCATGCCCGCGCCTTCGCCGTCCTCCGCAGGGGAAGTAATGTGGTATGCATCCCCCGTGCAGCCATATCCCGCCAGCTCCGCATAGATATGCGCGCCGCGGCGTTTCGCGTGCTCCAGTTCTTCCAGCACCACGATCCCGGCGCCCTCGCCCAGGACGAATCCATTTCTGTCTTTATCAAATGGAATCGACGCACGGAGCGGATCTTCGGTTTTCGACAGCGCCGTCAGGCCGGTAAATCCAGCCACGCCGGTGGGGCAGATGCAGCTCTCTGTACCGCCTGCCAGCATGATATCCGCGTCGCCGTACTGGATTGCTCGGAGCGCGTCCCCGATGCAGTTGGTCCCGGTCGCGCAGGCTGTCACAACATTGGTACATTTCCCCTTCAGACCGAGCTGGATCGATACATTCCCTGCCGCCATGTTGGAGATCATCATAGGCACCATCAGAGGATTCACCCGTGACGGGCCTTTTTCCACGATCCTTGTGTAATTATCCTCCACCGTTTTCAGACTGCCGATTCCGGAGCCGATGATCACTCCGGCACGGTACGGATCCTCCTGTGACAGATCAATGCCGGCGTCCGCAAAAGCTTCCTTAGCCGCAGCAACCGCATACTGTGAAAAAAGCTCCATCCTCTTTGCGGATTTAAAATCCAGCCGTTCTTTTGCCGCAAAGCCCTTGACCTCTGCCGCAATCTTTACTTCATATCCGGAAGCATCGAATTTTGTGATCGGGCCGATCCCGACTTTGCCCTCCCTGATGCCGTTCCAGAACTCTTCTACCGTATTGCCGATGGGAGTCACCGCTCCCAGTCCGGTTACCGCTACTCTTCTTTTCATTGCATTCTCCTTTATCGTTACAAAATCGTAATCATTCAGAACCTCTATCCAACAGCCCCGTCTGTTTTGTCATGTTGCTGCTGTTCTAAACGATTACATAAACTTTTTACAACTGTATCAGCGGGTTGGCTCTTTTACATCGCCATGCCGCCGTCTACATGGAGCACCTGCCCGGTCATATATCTGGCCCCCTCAGACGCCAGAAAGAGCGCCGCTTCCGCAATATCTTCCGGTTCTCCAAATTTTCCCAGAGGGATCTGCGCCACCGCGCCTTCCTTTACTTTTTCCGAAAGTCCCTCTGTCATCTCCGTATTGACAAATCCCGGAGCGATCGCATTGACTGTGATCCCCCGGCTGGCAAGTTCTCTGGCGGCGGATTTGGTCAGTCCGATGATCCCGGCCTTGGATGCCGAGTAATTGGCCTGTCCGGCATTTCCCAATACGCCGGAAACCGAAGAGATATTGATGATCCTTCCGCTCTTCTGCTTCAGCATCTGCCGCGCGGCAAACCGGATGCAGTTAAAGGTTCCTTTGAGGTTCGTATTCAAGACCGCGTCATAATCTTCTTCGCTCATCCGCATCAGCAGCCCGTCCCGGGTGATCCCGGCATTGTTCACCAGAATATCCAGCCTTCCTGTCTGCGCTGTCACTGCCTTTAAAAATTCCTCACAGGCTCCGAAATCCGCCACATTACACTGATACAGAAATGCGGTCCCGCCCTGTTCCTCAATCTCTGCTTTGACTGCCTCGGCCCGTTCCTTAGACCCCTGGTAGTTGATCACCACCGAAGCCCCTTCTGCCGCGAGCCTCAGGGCGATCGCCCTGCCGATCCCGCGGGACGCCCCGGTAACTACGGCTGTCTGTCCGTCCAGACGCCTGTCTTTATTTTTGTTTTCATTCTGCATAAATCCTGCACCATCCTGTCTCTGTCTGAAATCTGCCTGATCTCCCGGCAGACCGATCCGCAAGCCCGCAGATCTGAACCTTTATCGTCCGTCCAACACTTTACAGCTTTTCCTGATCCTCCCAGGACGCGATATTGATGACCTTCACATCCCGGCTGATCTTCCTTAAGAATCCTGCCAGCGTCCTTCCAGGTCCGATTTCTACAAAGGTAGTCACTCCGTCCGCGATCATCCGCTCCATGCTCTGCTGCCAGCGCACAGAGGATGCCACCTGCTCTTTTAAAAGATTTCTCGTCTCACCGATCTCCTTTACGTATTCCGCCGTCACATTGGTCACATAGGGAATGCGCAGAGGCGACAATTCAATTTCCTGAAGAACCTGTTCCAGCTTCTCCCCGGCTTCCTTCATCATGGGTGAATGAAAGGGACCGCTGACCTTCAATGGCAGCACCCGTTTTGCCCCCGCTTCCAGAAGGACCTCAGCCGCTTTTTCCACTCCCTGCGCGAATCCTGTGATAACAATCTGTCCCGGACAGTTATAGTTGGCGATATATACGCCTTCCAGCCCGGCAATCGCAGCCTCGATCTGTTCCCCAGAAAGCCCAAGCACCGCAGACATGGCACCCTTTCCGTCAGGGACCGCATTCTGCATAAAGATGCCGCGCTTCCTCACGGTTGTGACGGCATCCTCGATCCGCATCCCGCCGGCCGACGCAATGGCGCAGTATTCCCCAAGGCTTAAGCCCGCCGTCACATCCGGCGCCGGAAGGACGCCTTTGAGCGCCTCTGTCATCGCCAGGCAGGTCGTCACAAGGGCTGCCTGGGTATATTCTGTCTGATCCAGCCGTTTATTTTCCTCAAAACACAAAGCCGCCATATCCAGTCCTAAAAGCCTGGATGCCTCGTCATAAATCTGTCTTGCAGCCTGGCTCTTCTCATAAAAATCTTTTCCCATCCCGCACGTTTGTGCTCCCTGGCCCGGAAAGATCCACGCCGTTTTTCCTGTACTTCCACTCATATAAATTCCTCCTGGACAGGCCATCAATCTACGGAACAGATTGATGGCCTGCCTGCATTATTTTCCCAGCAGCGCTTCCGTCTCCCGGACCAGCTTCCGGATCAGCTCTTCACAGCTCAATTCTTCCTTCACCAATCCGGCAATCTGTCCGGACATGACACTTCCGCTCACCACATCCCCTTCTACTACCGCTTTGCGGAGACCGCCGAGGGTCAGGTTTTCCAGTTCTTCAAAGGATGCCCCCTCCTGTTCCCTGCGGAGGTATTCCCTGGTCATCTGGTTTCGGATCGCGCGCACCGGATGTCCTGTGGAACGCCCAGTCACACGGGTATCAATGTCCTTTGCCTTGATAATGCATTTCTTATAATTTTCATGCACCTGTGACTCTTTGGTCACTACGAAGCAGGTTCCCATCTGCACGCCCTGGGCTCCCAACATAAATGCAGCTGCAATCCCTCTGCCGTCAGCAATTCCGCCTGCCGCGACCACCGGGATCTCCACTGCGTCCGCCACCTGCGGAACCAGTGCCATGGTCGTACTCTCTCCGATATGGCCGCCGGCCTCCATGCCTTCCGCAACCACCGCGTCTGCGCCGCAGCGCTCCATCCGCCGTGCCAGTGCCACGGAAGCCACTACAGGAATCACCTTGATCCCAGCTTCCTTCCACATGCTCATATACTTTTCCGGGGAGCCTGCGCCGGTGGTCACCACCTGCACGCCTTCCTCCACAATGATCTTCGCAACCTCATCCGCATAGGGGCTCATCAGCATGATATTCACACCAAAAGGCTTCTTGGTCAGTGCTTTTGCCTTGCGAACCTGCTCCCTTACCCATTCGCCCGGAGCGCTTGCCGCCCCGATCAGCCCCAGCCCGCCGGCCTCAGACACACCGGCGGCAAGGTGATGCTCCGCAACCCATGCCATACCGCCCTGGATGATCGGATATTCTGTTCCTAAAAGTTCTGTCAGTCTTGTCTTCATTGCTAAAACCTCTATTTATGTTCTTCGATATAGTCCTTCACATCACCAATGGTCTTGATCTTCTCCAGATCCTCTGTCGGGATCTTTACCTCGAACTTATCCTCCAGTTCCATGACCATTTCAAACAGATCCAGCGAATCCGCATTCAGATCGTCTGAAAAAGAAGTCTCCTCTGTTAAATCCTCTACATTTGTTCCCAATGACTCTGCTACTAATTCTTTGATTTCTTCCAACATGATTTTTCTTTCCTTTCCTGATTCCATTTCTAAATTTCATTTTCATAGTTCATGTATCTTCATGAAAGCATCGGCCCTTATGAACGATAAAGAACATGACAGTTCATAAGGCCATGCCGGCATGACTCTGCTCTGTATATCCGATATTCCAAACTCTCTATTTAAAACTTGTGCCTTCATTCCGGATCTGCCTGATATCAATCTCTCGAAAGCAGACGGCTACCACCTTAAAAATGCGGCTCCCCATGACAGCCCTGCTCCGAATCCTGCCAGTATGACCGTCTGTCCCGGCTTCAGCCTTCCATCCCGGTTCATTTCATCCAACAGGATGGGGATGCTTGCCGAGGATGTATTGCCGTATTCCTCCAGGTTCATCGGGAATCTTTCTATATCCACATCGAGACGCTTTGCCACAGATTCCACGATCCGCCTGTTCGCCTGATGGAGCACGAAATGATCGATCTCGCCGAGCTCCATTTCGGCTCCGTCCAGCAGCTCATGGATGACCTCTGGAACCTTCTTGACCGCAAACCGGAACACTTCCCGGCCGTCCATCCGGATAAATTCTTCCGGATGAGCAAGCCCATCTGTCCATCCTTTCCGGTGGCGGCTCTTCAGGGTCAGGGCGCCGCCTGATTCCCCGTCCGAATGCATCACCGGAGAAGGCAGTTCTCCAGGCTCTGCTCTCAGAACGGCAGCGCCCGCGCCATCTCCGAACAGGATGCAGGTCCCCCGGTCCTTCCAGTCCACCATATTGGACAGACTCTCCGAACCGATCAGCAGCACGGTCCTGCACAAGCCTGCCGCTATGTATGCCTGAGCCGTATTATATGCGAACAGAAATCCGGTGCAGGCCGCGTTCAGATCAAAACAGGCCGCATTGACCGCTCCCAGCTCCTTTTGTACTTCACAGGCTGCACAGGGAAGTAGCACTTCCGAGGTAAATGTACACACGATCAGCAGATCTACCTCCTCAGCCCGGACATTTCCATCTTCCAAAGCGCGCCTAGCAGCTTCCACTGCCATGGATACCGTTGTCTCTCCCTCAATGATATGCCGCCTCGCCACCCCTGTCCGCTCCCGGATCCAGGTGTCACTGGTGTCCACCATCTGAGATAAATCATCATTGTCCAGAATATGACCCGGCACACAAGAGCCGGTTCCGCATATCTTTCCTATCATCTGTCTTCTCCATCTTTTAATTATCTTTTTATTCAAATTATTTTATCTTAAAATGTTTTGATTATCAAAGTATATACATGTATTGTCTGCTTGTCAATAAGTAAAAAAATTTTCAAGCATCCATTGCTGCTCACATTTTTTATCTGACCGTGAACAATAACAAGGATTGTTCCCATAAAGCGCGATTTTTTATGCAGAATACATATAGAATATTCCTTGAACGCCCTTGAAGATTGTGATATTGTATAGATGAAGGTTCATAATCATATTTTTAAACTACGGGAGGAAGGAAGAAATGAAAAAAAGAATCTCATTTATGATCGCAATCGCGGTCTGCTTTTCCATGCTACTTAGCGGATGTGGAAAAAAACTGACTACGGAAAACGCACCTGATTATGTAAAATCTGCATTAGATGCGTGCTACAAGGCTGATTTTGATGCCTACATGGAATTTACAAAAAGTACACAGGAAGAGGCTGAAGAGCTCTATGAGGAGGGATTGGACGCAAATATGGAAGCCGCCGGAATCGTCGGCACCTCAATCAGTTCAGAGCTTCAGGATCAATACCGCCAATTGTTTGCGGACATACTCAATATCAGCAAATATGAAGTAGGAGAAGCAAAAGAGGACGGTGACGGATTTACAGTAGAAGTTACTGTAGAGCCTTTCCTTATGTTTAATAATCTGGAGCAGGAACTGCTGCCTCTGCTAGATACCGAGGAAGCTAAGGCGCTCACTACGCAGGAAGAAATGAACCAATTTGTATTCCAGAAGATGTACGAACTAATGACCTCTAAGCTGGAAGCGCCGGAATACGGCGATTCAGAAACAGTTACCGTACATATCCAGCCAGACGACGACGGTATTCAGACAATTAATGAAGATGATCTCGCCACACTGGACGCTACAATGTACTCTGCAATACTATAACGAAGAATTTAACAGAACAGAATGTGCACTCTCAGATGCTGCAATAATACGGCATCCGGCTCCTTGCCGTCAGACGGCTTCCCAAGGAGCCGGATGCCATTGCTGTTCAGACCCGCTCTAGCAGTGCATTGATCTCTCCGCCAAGCAGTATCACATACATACACATATAGAACCACAGTAAAATGAGTATGATCGTCGTCAAACTCCCATACATCGTAGAAAATCCCGTAAATACATCCAGATAGATGGAAAATACAAATGAGATCAGCTGCCATCCGCAGGCCGTGAACAGGGCTCCCGGAAGCTGCTGCTTCATCGTAGTCTTAATCCCGTCCTTCCGGTTCGGCAGATACTTATATACCAGATCCCAGAATACCGTCAGTACCCCAAGGATCAGCAGGGTCCGGATCCGGATGATGAACTCTGTCACATGCCGGAGCAAGGGCACATGCTCATTGAGGAGCATACTGATGCTGTTTCCGAATACGGAAAGGAGCAGCGACAGGACGATGGCCAGTATGAAAATGACCATATAAACCGAGGCGCGAATCCTCAGAAAGATATAATTTCTGGTCTCTGTGTTCTCATAAACACAGTTCAGACCGGAGGTCATGGAGAGTACGCCCTTTCCCGCGGACCACAGCGCCATTAATATAGTAAACGGGATGATTGAGCCAGACTGGTTATAAACCTGGGTCACAAGCATGGCGATCAGCCCCTCTACCGAGGAGGGAAACACCTGCAGCACCGCTTGCATGACGTCCTCCTGTGTTACCGGCGTAAACTGTACCAGTGTCAGCAGCAGGATGATGATCGGAATCAGTGACAACACAAAAAAATATGCCGCCTGCGCCGCATAGGCCCCGGTATGGTGAGAACTGAACTGCTTCGTCACATCCAGCACTTTCCTGATGATCCCTTTTTGATTCTCCTTCATAAAACACCTCTGAAAGTCATACTCTTGTTATACTTAAAAAGAGGCAGCTGTATCGCAGCCGCCTTTCTTTTCCTTGTATAATCCAGCAAAACGCGTCAGCGACGCGTTTTGTCGGATTTTCGTATATACCCAAAATGCCGTTCCCTGTATTTTGACTCCTAGCCGCTGGCTAGGTGGGCAACCGCATCTGCTTTTTTGTCTTCCACTGCTGAACGGAGGCCTGACATATTACAGAAATATAAGAATCCCGTTTAAAGTTTTGTAGGTTCAAAATTACAGGGGTATCGAACATTTCAGGTTGTACTTTTCTTTTCTGAAAGTATTATAACCTATTTATCGGAAAATTACAACTACTATCCACATAAATTCTCACAGGAATCCGATGCAAATTTAACCATTCCATGTTATAATTATCTGTAATAAAAATCATACATTTTTTTGCGATTCACCATGCCGTCCCCTTTTAACCTGCCTGGCATGGCTGGACATATATTAAATGGATAAAGGAGTTTTTACAATGAAGATGAATGAATTAAAGCTGGTTTATTTCAGCCCCACAGGAACCACAAGGAAGGTCATTATGGAAGCCGCGGCAGGCATCGGCCTCAAATCAGTCTCCTACGACCTGACAGTACATAAGGAAAAGAAGCCTTCTCTGAAATTTAAGAGCAATGACTTTGTAATCTTTGGTATCCCGGTATATGCCGGACGCGTACCGGCCGCCTTCCTGGAATATTTTGAAAATCTGTCCGGACAGGGTACGCCGGCGGCTCTGATCGCCACCTACGGCTGCCGTGAATATGAGGATGCGCTGCTGGAGCTGAAAAACGAAGTGGAGAGCCGGGGCTTCAAAGTGATCGGTGCAGCGGCATTTCCCACCGAGCACTCCATCGTCCGCTCCATCGGTCTCGGCCGTCCCAATAAGCAGGACCTGAAGGAAATTGCTGATTTTGGCAAGCAGCTGAGCCGCCGGATCCACACCGAAGCGTCTTTTGAATCCTTCCGTATCACAGTTCCAGGCAACAGCCCTTACCGTAAGGCCGGCGCAGCGTCACTGACGCCAAAGGTCGATGTCACCATGTGTACGGAATGCGGTTCCTGCGCCAAGAGCTGCCCCACAGGCGCTATAGACACAAAAGATCCGAAAAAGACAAATAAGAAGAAATGTATCAGCTGCCAGAAATGCCTCCGCAGCTGTAAGCAGAAAGCCCGTTATGTGAGCGGTACAAAAATGAAGCTGCTGACCGGAAAATTAAACAAAGTCTGTCAGAGTGACAAGAAGGCAGATATTTTTTTCTGATCAACATACAAAAAAACAGACTGCCTTTTCAGATAGTCTGTTTTTTTATTCGTATTATTTTGTCAGCAGCATCATAATCTCATTGCTTCTCTGTACAAACGCAGTCATTTCTTCCGGATTGAGCGGTTTGTGTGCGATCATCGCCAGATCGTAAAGCTGCTTGCAGATCATGGAAGTATGCTCGTCCTCCTTGTTCCCTATCACAAACTTCACAAGCGGATGGTTTGCATTCAGAACCAGTGTTGCCTGTCCGCCAAATCCCATATCCATACCGCCGCCCATACTGTACATGCGCATCATTTCTTCCATACGCCTGGACTGCTCGGAAAGAACTGCCATGGATGCAATGCTGTCATCCTTAAGCTTCTCCACTTTCACTTCCAGCTTTTCATTGTTCAGCTCTTTGCGGAACAGCTCTACCAGCTCGTCCGTGATCTTCTGAAATTCTTCCTTATCGTTCTCATCCACTTCGTCCTTCAGAGAATCATGCACCTCCGCATCAATCCTCTGGAAACGGATCTCCTCGTTGCGCTGCTCCAGATAGGTGATAAATGCGGAATCAATATTGTGTGTCAGGATCACCGCATCCTGTCCCTGCTCCTTGAACATCTTGATATACTGGCTCTGCTGCTGTTCGTCCGTCACATAGTAGACATTGAGGGGTTCTTTCTTTTCCTCCGCATCAGAATCTTCAACGACCTCTGCCTCTACAGCTTCTGCACCATCGGAAGGATGATCGGCCTTGCCGTCCTGTGTCTCAGCATCAGACGTCACTTCCTCTGCCGACGTCTCTGATTCAACAGTCTCTGGATTTTCCACAACCTCTACGTTCTCCTCATCACCGGCGGACTTCTTCGCATTCTCAATATATTCTTCCAGAGTCAGATACTTATGCTCCAGGTTCTTATAAAGGATTGAACCTTTGATCTTATCTCCAAACTTCTCATCCTTTAAGCAGCCGAACTTGATGAACGGGCTGATATCATCCCAGTATTTCTCATAGTTCTCCTTGTCGGTCTTGAACATCCCATTCAGCTTGTCCGCCACCTTCTTGGAAATATAATCGGCTACTTTATTCACGAAACCGTCGTTCTGCAGCGCGCTTCTGGATACATTCAGCGGCAGATCCGGACAGTCGATGACGCCCTTTAATACCATCAGAAATTCCGGAATCACTTCCTTGATATTATCTGCGATAAATACCTGGTTATTGTACAGCTTGATGGTTCCTTCGATAGAGTCGTATTCTGTATTGATCTTCGGGAAATACAGGATTCCCTTCAGATTAAACGGATAGTCCATATTCAGGTGGATCCAGAACAATGGCTCCTTATAGTCCAAAAATACTTTGCGGTAAAAATCAATATATTCTTCCTTTGTGCAGTCGCTTGGATTTTTGCCCCACAGCGGATGAATGTCGCTGAGGGAAACCGGACGCTTCACGATCTTCGCTTTCTTCTTCGGCTCGCCCTCTTCGCCTTCCTTCGGTTCTTCCGTGATATGCTCTACCACTTCGTCTGTGTCAAGCACGTCCGCCTCGTCGACAGTCTCATACTCCGTCTCCGCATTCGCCTTGGACAGGAAGATCTCTACAGGCATAAAGGAGCAATACTTCTCCAGCACTTCCCTTGCACGGTACTCATTGGCAAATTCCAGGCTGTCGTCATTGAGGAACAGCGTGATCTCCGTCCCCACCTCCTGCTTGCTGCCATCCTGCATCTCATACTCTGTGCCGCCATTGCTGACCCAGTGTACCGGCGCCGCATCCTTACGGTATGACAGCGAGTCAATATGCACCTCATCGGCAACCATGAACGCAGAATAGAATCCCAGTCCGAAGTGGCCGATCATCTCATCTTCCGTCGTCTTATCCTTATACTTCTCCAGAAACTGGGTTGCACCGGAGAATGCGATCTGTGTAATGTACTCCTCTACTTCATCTGCGGTCATTCCAAGACCGTTGTCAATAAACTTCAATGTCTTCTCTTCCGGGTTTACGATCACCTGGATCTTCGCCTTGTAATCCTCCGGCATCTCATATTCGCCCATCATGTCCAGCTTTTTCAGCTTTGTGATAGCGTCGCAACCGTTGGAGATCAGCTCTCTCATAAAAATATCGTGGTCAGAATACACCCACTTCTTGATTATTGGAAATATATTCTCACTGTCAATGGATAAATTGCCTTTTTTTGTTCCCATGTAAAACACTCCTTTTCTATGATCTTTATGATTTGACATATGAAACCCGAAACAGACACCTGTATCAATTCCTCCGTGTCCTCTTTCTTTGTCTAGATGATATTCTAATACAGCTTTTTTAAAAAGTCAACATAAAATTAGCACTCTTTTGAGTAGAGTGCTAATAAATTCGTAAAGTGATTATAAAAAGACTATAAAATGAATCATTTATCCTAACATTTCCCGCAGCATCTGGTTTACCATTCCGGGATTTGCCTTGCCCTTCATAGCCTTCATCGTCTGCCCTACCAGAGCCCCCAGAGCCTTTTCCTTTCCGTTTCTGTAATCTGTGACCGCCTGTGGATTATCCTCAATCACCTTCTCTAATGTGGTTCTCAGAGCCCCCTCGTCATGGACCGTTTTCAGCCCATGCTCTTCCACATACTGCTTTGGATCCACATCCTCCGCAAACACCTTCTCGAATACCTCTTTTGCCACGGAACTGTTGATCACCCCCGCATCGGCCAGATCGATCAGCTTCGCCAGGTTTTCCGGGGAGAATCTGAGATCCTCGGGCTCCATCCCATGCTCCTTCATCAGCCGCATAGTCTCTACCATCAGCCAGTTAGACACCTTTTTCGGCTTTTTGCAGATTGCGGCCGCCGCCTCGAACAGATCCGCCATGCTCTTGGATTCCGTGATGATCTCCGCATCGTACTGCGGAATGTCAAATTCTTTTTTATACCGCTCCAGTTTTTCCGTGCGCAGTTCCGGCTGGCGGCTTTTGACAGCCTGAATCCATTCATCACTGATGACAATAGGTACCAGGTCCGGCTCTGGAAAATACCGGTAATCCTGAGCATCTTCTTTGGATCGCATGGCATAGGAGTTTTCCTTATTGTCATCCCAGCGGCGGGTCTCCTGGATCACAGCCTTTCCTTCCTCCAGAAGCTCGATCTGCCGCTCCCGTTCTCCTTCGATGGCATGTGAAATCGCCTTGAAGGAGTTCAGATTCTTCATTTCCGTCCGTGTTCCGAACCGGGAACTTCCCGCCTCCCGCACGGACAGGTTCACATCTGCACGCATGGACCCTTCCTGGAGCTTGCAGTCTGATGCCCCCAGATACTGGATGATCTGGCGCAGCTTTTCCAGATATGCAATAACTTCCTCCGCAGAACGCATATCCGGTTCGGACACGATCTCTACCAGAGGGACGCCGCTGCGGTTATAGTCCACCAGAGAGGTATCGTCCCATTCGTCATGGACCAGCTTTCCCGCATCCTCCTCCATATGCATCTCGTGAATCCGCACCTTCTTTTTCGTATCTCCCATTTCAATCTCCACATATCCGTCTCTGGCAATGGGGAGATAGAGCTGGGAAATCTGGTAGTTCTGAGGATTATCCGGGTAAAAATAGTTTTTTCGGTCAAACTTGCATACCCGGGTGATCCTGCAGTTTGTGGCAAGCCCGATCGCCATGGCATATTCTACCACCTGCTTATTAAGAACCGGAAGCGCCCCCGGCATCCCGGTACATACCGGACAGGTATGGGTATTGGGCGCGGCCCCGAAGGCCGTACTGCATCCGCAGAAAATCTTTGTCCTAGTAGCCAGCTCCACATGGACCTCCAGCCCGATCACTGTCTCATACTGTTTTGCCATCCTGCTTACGCCTCCCTTCCTGATTTTGGCTGAACTTCCGGCAGTTCTGTTTTTGCCTGGGATGCCAGACTTCCGGCATCTCCTGTCTGTCCGCCGGAGCCGCGGAGATCTCCGGCCCGGTCAGCAGCTATTCTTGCTCCGATCCTCACTTCTGCCGGCACCTCATACTGCTTCTCCGTCGCACATTCATAGGTATACGCCGCCCGGATCAGCGTTTTCTCTTGAAAGCTGTTTCCGATCAGCTGCATGCCCACAGGCAGCCCCTTGCTGTCCCTCCCCACCGGAACACTCATCCCTGGCAGTCCTGCCAGATTTACAGAAATGGTATAGATGTCGCCCAGGTACATTTTCAGCGGATCCTGCAGGCTCTTCCCCAGCTCTGGCGCCGTAGTGGGCGCTGCCGGCCCCAGGATCAGGTCATAGGTTTCAAAGGCCCTGTCAAAGGCCTGTTTGATCAGCGCCTTGGTACGCAGTGCCTTCAGATAATACGCATCATAATATCCGGAGCTGAGCACAAAGGAGCCCAGCATGATCCGGCGTTTCACCTCCGCCCCGAAGCCTTCGGAACGTGTCTTTTTATACATATTGTGAAGTCCGTCGTACTCTGCCGTGCGGTAGCCGTATTTGACGCCGTCAAAACGTTCCAGGTTGGAACTGGCTTCCGCGGAGGCGATCACATAGTATGCAGGGATCGCATATTTCACCAGGCTCAGATCAAATTCTTCAATCACAGCGCCCTGTTCCTCCAACACCCTGGCCGCTTTCCAGATGGCGTCCGCCACCTCTGGATCCAGTCCTTCCCCCATGTAATCCTTCGGGATCCCGATCTTCATTCCCTTGACGCCGCACACCAGCGCGGAGGTAAAATCATAATCCTTCCGCTGCACGGAAGTGCTGTCCTTGGCATCATGGGACGCGATAGCCTCCAGGATGACCGCACAGTCCGATACATCCTTTGCCACCGGTCCGATCTGATCCAGAGAGGAACCATATGCGATCAGCCCGAAGCGGGAAACCGTGCCATAAGTCGGTTTTAGTCCAACCAATCCGCAGAAGGAGCTTGGCTGCCTGATGGAGCCGCCGGTATCAGACCCCAGTGCGTACCAGCATTCCTGCGCTGCTACAGCCGCGCAGGAACCGCCCGAAGAGCCCCCCGGCACATGCATCAGATTATGAGGATTTTTCGTGGGTCCATAGTACGAAGTCTCTGTTGTACTCCCCATGGCAAATTCATCCATATTGGTCTTTCCAAGGATCACTGCCCCGGCTTTCTGCAGTTTTTTTACCGCTTCTGCCGTAAATACAGGCCGAAAATTCGAAAGTATTTTGGAACTGCATGTGGTTAGCTGACCTTCCATACACAGGTTATCCTTGATAGCAGCCGGAACCCCTGCCAGAGGTCCTCTCAATTCTCCGCTGTCAATCCGTTCCTGCACCGCTTCTGCCTGGGCAAGCGCCCCCGCCTCATCCAGCGTCACATAGCTGTTGATCTCCGGTTCCAGTTCCTTTGCCCGGGCAAGCGCCGCTTTCACGGCCTCCGTTACCGCCACTTCTCTGTTTTTAATTTTCCTGCCCAGCTCCGCCGCTGTCAGATGTAATAAATCCATATCCTTCACCACCTTTTTCTTCCTGAATCATCCGATCGTCTTTGGCACTTCAAAGCTGTCCTCTTTCCTGAGAGGCGCGTTCGCCAGCGTCTGCTCCTGATTGTCTCCGTTTGTGACCACATCCTCCCGGAATACATTATGGACCGGAAACACATGGGACATTGGCTCCACCTCAGAAGTATCCAGCTCATTCAGCGTATCGATATAGTCCAGCATCCTCTCCATGTCTGCCTTTGCAGCCTCTTTTTCCTCCCCGGACAATTCCAGCTTCGCCAGAATCCCCACATGTTCAATGGTTTCGTCTGATATTTTATTTGCCATATGCACACCTCTTCCTATTGATATGATCAAGGCAGATGATCATCTGCTGTCATGCAGCTTCTTTCTGAGTTTTCAAAACATTCCTGCCCGCTCCCTGGAGCATCCAACCGTACATCTGTTTTTTTTAATAATATTGATAGTATTCTCCGTAATCTCCGGTCCCAATCATCGGACTGGGCGTCAGTTTGAGCGTGCTTTCCTCTGCCGTAACCACTGTATCCTCTTTCAGGTAGATATTCTTGTAGATGTCGTCCATCTCTTCACCGCTCAGCCAGTATGATATTTCATAGTAGCCGTCTTCATAAGCATCATCCAATATTCTGCACCGCAGGACCGACCAGCCAGATTCTGCATGCAAATCATATACTCCGGGAACAATTTCTTCTCCTACTTCCAGAGATTCATCTTTTTCAAGTTTAACGGATTCTGTCAGCGGATTTTCCGTTTTATCCAGATCGTCTGTCTGTCCGTTTTCCGTAGTCAGTTTCAGAAGGACAGGATCTTTGATCGTAACATGCGCCCCTGTATAAAGGCGAACGTCCTCCAAAATCTGTATTTCGTCATACTCCGCATCTGTTCCAAAGGACTGCCAGATGTAGATTCCGTTTTCCATGTCTTCCAGGCTCAGTCCTCCTCTGCCTTCCAGCAGTTCCGCGGTATATCTACCCTCTGGAAGATGGACGCCCACCAGATATTCCCCCTGGCCGAGCTCCGTCTCATAATGTTCTCCCGTTTCAGACAGCTCCCGTTCCACGTATTCATAGGGCCCCACATTAACGACTTCTGTTCTCGATTCTATCAAACCGCCGAAGTTGATATCCTGTTTAAAAATATAGTCCCCGGTGATTCCGATCCCAACCACGATTCCTGCTGACACAACTGCGAAGATCACCGCCATTTTGGACCAGGATGCCTTCGGTCCCGGATTCCTTGCGGTATTCCGAAACTGATAGCTGTATGTTTTTACAGGCTGAATATTTCCCTGCTGCAAACGATCTTTCTTTTTCTCAGGTTTGTCTCTTTTCTCCGTTTCGGCACTGCCTTTCTCCTGCGAATCCTGTCCTGCTTTAAAATCACATTTTTCCGAGGACAGGTTCTCGTCCCCGTTCATACTCTCCACCGCATAGCTCTCGTTCAGGTGATAATGCTTCTTCCGAATCTTTGTATTATCCAGCCCGCAGTCCGGGCAGTAACCGTCATGAAGCTTTCCCCCGCACAAATAGCATTCATTTTTCTTTGCCATCTTCCCTCACCATCGCTTTCCGAGCAGAGAGTTCCTTCGAGGCTTTAACCCGGATATGCCGCTGTTCCCTTTACGGATCCAGTCTGCTCAAATCTCTTGGGAACAATGTAGTCTCCCGCACATTGTCCTCATCCATCAGTTTCATAGTCAGACGTTCCATGCCGATTCCCAGTCCGCCGTGGGGAGGCATCCCATGCTTAAAGGCGCTTAAATACTGCTCCATGCCTTCCCCGGTCATTCCCCTGGCCTCTATCTTTTCCATCAGCTTGCGGTAATCATGGATCCTCTGACCTCCGGTCGTGATTTCCATTCCTCGGAACAACAGGTCAAAACTCAGTGTAAATGTAGGATCCTCCGGGTCATCCATGGCATAGAACGGACGTTTTTTCGACGGATAATGCGTCACAAACACAAAATCCGCATCCCACTCTTCCTTTGCATAGCGGCTGATCAGGCTTTCCTCCTCCGGTTCCAGATCGAAAGGATTTCTGATCCTCCGATCATATTTTTCGGACACCAGTCGCTTGATCTCGTCAAACCGTACTGCCGGAATCCGGTCTGTCTTCGGCAGTTCCACTCCCAGGAGCTTTAATTCTGCCGCATACTCCTGCTTTAAAAGCTGCATGGTATACTGCAGAAATCCGGTTTCCATGGCCATGATCTCTTCAAATCCGTCGATATACCCCATCTCAAGATCCAGGCTGGTATACTCGTTCAGATGCCGTTTCGTGTTATGCTTCTCCGCGCGGAACACCGGCGCAGTCTCGAATACCCGGTCATACACCCCCACCATCATCTGCTTATAGAACTGAGGGCTCTGCTGCAGGATCGCCGGCCTGTGGAAATAGTCCAGCTTGAATACGTTTGCCCCGCCCTCCGCGCTTTTTGCCCCGATCTTCGGTGTGTGGATCTCCGTAAATCCTTCTCCATAGAGGAAATCGCGGAATCCCCTGACCAGCCCTTCCTGAATCTTGAACTTGGCACGCTCCCGCAGGTTTCTCAGGGCAACAGGGCGATAGTTCAGCTTTGACTCCAGCGAAGTGGTCAGCTTCCATTTGCCTACTGCCAGCGGCAGGGCCTCCGCGGGTTCGCTTAAGATCCGGATCCCGGAGATACTGATCTCAATCCCATGGGGCGCCTTGTCTGAGTTGATCAATATTCCTGTTACTTCTACTGTAGCCGCTTCTTTTAAATCTTTCAAGAAGAAGTTTGAAATTTCTTTATCTGATACACACTGCACAAGTCCCTCCCGCTTTCTGAGGATGATGAAAGCCACATTGCCCATGTCACGGATCGCATGAACGGCGCCGTTCACTTTAACGGTATTCCCTGCCATACCTTCTGCCAGCAATTCACGTAGTTCTAATGTTTCTTTTTCTTTGACTCCGGTTACAAATTCCATGTTCTTTCTCTCCTTTCATTCCTGCTGCACCCCGAGATCTTCTGTAAACCAAAAGGACTTTCGCCTGCGGCGGCCGCATTACTTGTTCGCCGCATGAGCGCTCTCCCCCGAGGTTTTTTGTTCGATTGGAAGATTCATAGAAGCTTCCAATCGAACAAAAAAATCCCGGGATGCCATCTGCGCATCCCGGGACGGAATTTATTTTCGATATAAAATCCGCGGTACCACCCGCATTGAACAGCTCTGCCTGCCCCCTTGCAGCTCAGAACTATCCCTCTCAAAATCGCATATAACGCCTGCTTCGCGTACCGGCCTACTCTTCTTTCAACCGGTCGGCTCCCAAGTGTTCCCTTACGGAACTGCCAGAATCATCCTCATCCACGACAGTTCCTGACCTTCTCCCCTGTCTGGCGCTCTCAGTCGGTGACGCCGCCTTCCTGTCAGGTTCTGATGGCCAGAGTCTTGTTCTCTGCCTTTCGTAATTTTGCACTATTCATGTAAAATTGCTTACAATCATAACACAGTTTTTTCGATTTTACAAGGTCTTTTTTCTGAAATATTTAATCAGGAGCGGCCTATAGGTTACTGTTCACACCCTGACCGGGCGCTCACAGTAACGGCATCCAGCCCATTGAAAAGTCGCCTGCCGGCGAGGGGCTGGATGTCCGTTCCATCACTGAATTGGCCGGATGCCGTGCAGCAAGTGCACGACACCGTGTGAACAGTAACGCCTATAACTCTTCTCTGACCACTTCCAGCGCCTTGTCAAGCTGATTATCTGCCTCTTCATTTTCCTCATCCCGTTCATATTCCACTTCCACATCCGGAGCGATCCCTACTTCGTTGATGCTCCTGCCGGTTGGCAGAAAATACTCTGACGTGGTGAGTTTGACGTAGGAACCGTCCAACAGGCTGACTACCTCCTGGACCACTCCTTTTCCATAAGTGTTCGTGCCTACGATTTTTCCTTTTTTATAATCCTGTACAGCTCCGGAGAAAATCTCAGATGCACTGGCGCTGTATCCATTCACCAGTACTGCCAGAGGACGGGTAAACTCCTTTTTTCCGTCGCAGGTATACTCCTCGGCCTTCCCTTCCTTATTCTCGGTGGACACGATGGTCCCCTTCGGCAGGATCAGCCTCAGCATATCCAGGACCGTATCCAGGTCTCCTCCGGGATTGCTCCGCAGGTCGATCACCAGCCCCTGCATTCCCTGACTGTCCAGTTCATCCAGTGCTTCACTGAACTGATCAAGAGTGACCTTGTCAAATTCCGTCACCCGGATATACCCTACCTGAGCATCCTTCATCTCATACTCCACGGTCTGTGCTTCCACAATACCTCGGACCGCAGTCAGTTCCAGTTCTTCAGAATCCCGGATCACATGAAGGGTCACTTCGGTTCCTTCCTCCCCTTTAATCCAGGCGACCACCTGATTCAAGTCTTCGTCCGTAATCTCATGCTCATCCACCTGATACAGGATATCTCCGGACTTAATCCCGGCTTTTTCCGCCGGTGATTCCCGGAACACATTGGTAATGGTCACAGCTTTTGTCTCATAACTCTGGGAAAGCACAGCCCCTACTCCCGAATATTCCCCAGAGATTCCCTGCATCAGCTCTCTGGCTTCCTCCTCCGTGAAATATACGGAATACGGATCTCCCAACGCACGCACATATCCTTCATACATGCCCTCCGTAAGGGCTGCGTCGTCAATCTCGTCTTCCCGGAGATAGATACTGTCGATCACGGCACGGATCCGTTTCAGCTTATCCTCCGAAAACTTGCCGTCCTCACTTTTTTCCTCCAGCACCGACAACTCAGGCACAGCTCTGACCACTGTTTTTTTTATTCCATTTACGGCTGTCATAATACATAACATAGCAAGGGCGCCGCACAGCGCCCCTTTTATAAATCTATACTTGTCGTTCATTTTCAGCTCCATTTTTTTAATGATACAGAAAACATGCCGACGGCAGTTCTGCACATGATGATATTCCAAACAGCAGACACATCCCCGCCTGCTATTCTCAAAAGCTCTTACAGATAAATCTGCGGATTTACAGGCGATCCGTTCAGTTCTACCTGAAAATGCAGGTGCGGCCCGCTCGAATACCCGGTAGTCCCCACATATCCGACCTGCTGGCCTTTGCTCACCGACTGTCCTGCAGTAACTGCCAGTGCAGAATGGTGCATATACTTTGTCACAAATCCATTACCATGGTCTATGACAACCCAGTTTCCCGCACTGTCACTCCATCCTGCGATCAATACGGTTCCCGAATCAGCAGCATATGTAGGCGATCCGCTTGACGCGGCAAGATCAAGTCCGTTGTGGAAGGCATTGTCAAATGTACGGTATCCGAATGTACTGGAAACATACCCGCTTGGACAAGGATTTGTAAACTGTCCGTTTCCGCTTACGACAACGTCCGTGCTTGGAATATAGGTGCTTCCTCCGCTTCCGCTTGCACGCGCCGCTGCCTCGGCTTCTGCTGCAGCGGCCGCAGCAGCAGCTGCTGCCGCCGCCTGTTCCTCCCGCCTGCGTTTCTCTTCTTCCGCCTGCCGGATCAGTTCCTGCAAAAGCGCAGCATTCTCACCGATCTGGCCCTCCAGATCTGCAATCTGCAGATTTTTCTCTGCCAGCAATTGCTCTACTTCTGCCTGTTTTGCGAGCAGTGCATCCCGCAATTCTCCCAGTACCACATATTCTTCCTGAAGAACTTTTTCCTTTTCTTCTACATCACGGCGGATTTCCTGAAAGTCCACCAGCCGGTCCCTGTCATAGGTGGAAAGCTGGTTTACATACTCTACGTTATTCAGAAATTCCCCCATATTCTCACTGTTCAGTAAAACCTCTATGAACTGGGCATTTCCCACCTCATACATGAACTTGATACGCTTTTTCATACTCTGATACTGCGTATTCTCATCTACCTTGGCACGAACATATTCTTCCTCAGCCTGCTGAATCTCCTCCTGCTTTCTGGCCAGCTTTTCCTGCGCTTCATTCATCTCCCCAATGATCTGATTCAGCTGCTCCGTCAGTGCATTCTTCTCTGCCTCTGCCGCACCTTTCTCTTCATCAAGCTGATTGGCTTTTTCCTGTGCCTCTTCAATCGTAGTTGCCTGTACATTCATTACTGTCCCCATGCACATCGCAAATACAAGTACCCCGCTTATTATACTCCTCTTAAATTTTTTCATACAACCCACCTTATTCTTTTCGTAACTTGTTACTATGAACTGCCTGACCGGCCGTGAACAGTAACTTTCCAGTCAGATATCTATGAAAAACACAGAGCATCTGACTTTCGCAGCCGCCGTGTACAGGGTCCGGCCCCGCTGCCTGGCAAAATCATACTTTCAGATGTTTACGTACTGTAAAGTAACTTCCGAGAAAACCGATTCCCACTCCGAGTCCCAGTCCGATGGGCAGTAAATAGCGGTATACGCTTAATACAGGAAGGAAGTCTATGATGTTCATCAGTAAGCTGAACTTCTCCATAACATATGCAACTGCTCTTCCGTAAAGTACATATAAAAGTGCAAGCGGCAGTACTGCGCCGACCAGACCGATGATCAGCCCCTCGATCACAAAAGGAGAACGGACCACGAAGTCTTTCGCGCCGATATATTTCATGATCGCGATTTCTTCTTTCCGGACCGTGATACCCATAGCAACCGTATTGCTGATCAGGAAGATGGATACTCCGAACAGGATCAGTATGATCGCGATAGAAATATATGCTACCAGTACATTGACACTGGAAAGCATATTAGCCACCATATCCGACTTTTTCACACTGCGGACCCCGTCCAGGCTTCCTGCAAACCTCACCAGTTCCTGCTGGGTTGTGGAGAGTGATTTTCCGCCGCCGAGCAGGCTGATCTCCCCGTCTTCTTCCAGAGTTTTCATATAAACCTCATAGTTGCTGGAACTTGCCAGAGGATTGTCATTGCGGAATCCATCTGCCAGTTCTTCATTTTCTCCGAAATACTTGGTCTTAAATTCATTCCATGCATCATCTGCAGACACATACTTAACGTCAGATACGTCGTCTCTCCCTCTCAGCGCCTGTCCGATATTATCAATCTGAGCCTGGGTGATGCCGTCTTCAAAAAACACGGTGATCGCCACGCCTTCTTCTGCGCTCTTG
>Ga0137307_100859_pt1 | contig 33098 bp, 19 predicted proteins | sample NAcewD2O_March_2_FD_97180 | JGI IMG/M metagenome (GOLD analysis project Ga0137307, IMG submission 97180) | Mouse cecal microbial communities from Vienna, Austria - N-Acetylglucosamine amended D2O_March | ecosystem: Host-associated > Mammals > Digestive system > Large intestine > Cecum | place... | reverse complement strand
AGTATCTCCCCCACCATAAGAATGAAGTCCTGACAAGTAATAGTTGACACCGAAATAGGTCATCAGCACCGCAGACAGCCCCAGTACCGACATCACACTGAAAGCGTAGTCCGAACGGAGGGCAGATAGGAAACGCGCATGCAAGACAAAGGCATACAATATCATCGTTATCAACGCCCATGTTTCTTTGGGATCCCACCCCCAATAGCGTCCCCAAGACTCATTAGCCCATACTGCACCTAGGAATATACCTGCTGTCAGCAGATAAAGTCCGATGTGTAGAGACATTTCATTGATGATACGCAATTCACGTATGTGCGGTTGCAACAAGGCGGCTTTAGAAGGAGTACCCATACTCATAAAAGCAAGCGTGAGCAATCCCAGCAGGAAACTGATACCGAAGAACCCGTAACTTGCCGTGATCACCGCCACATGGATCATGAGCCAGTAGGACTTCAGAACCGGAACCAACGGGGTAATTTCAGGGTCCATAAAGTTCAGGTTGGCGACAAACAGGATAATTCCCGCAAAAAAAGCCGACAATGCCAGTGTCATAAAAGAGCGCCTGATGAACAACAATCCCGCCAAAGCGGTTGCCCAAGCTACGTATATCATCGACTCATAAGCATTTGCCCACGGAGCACGCCCCGAAATGTACCAACGAATACCAATGCCGAAAGTATGTAACAGAAATAACATCACCACCAACATTACCAAAGGAAGAACCACAAACCTGAGCCAACGCCGGAAACCCAACAATTGCCAGACCACGAACACCAGCAACAGTAGTCCCACAGCCATATAGCCCATAGCCAACCAGAAGAAGAGTCGTGCCTTGTTGTAGAACAGTTCCCACGACACTTGTTTTTTGGTCAACAGCGGAGTTACACTCCGTTTCTGCTGATACACGTCTATCATGGACAGAACCTCCTGCGCACTTCCCCAATCTCCCGTCCGTATAGCATCAGAAACCTCACTCAGATACCAAGGCATAATTTTAGAGACTAGCAGCGAATCTTTTCCCGAAAAGACGCTCAGGTCGTCTCCCCACGAATACCATTGTCCGTTCGGATCTTCGGGCAACGGGAACAGGGCAAACATCTTGCCTTGTTGCAGGGAATAGAGAATATTCACCTTTTCATCCAACTTCAACAGGTCTTTCTCCACCTGAGAGCGTTCGGCTGCAGGGCGCGCGTATGCTTTCTCCACCGCATCGGCTATCAGATACTTACCCTCTTCGTCGAAAACATCAAGGAAACGCAGATATTTACCAGCAGGAAAAGAATATGTTTGTTGTAGTTCTTTATTTGTCTGACGGATGCAGGGCACATTGCCCCAATATGCAGGATTCACAAGGAACCCCATGATGACCTGCTCGGAGCTAAGTCCTTCGAAAGAATTACTCCGATAGATTTTACGCAATAACTTATCCGTATAGGTGTCCAAAGGTTCAATGCGCCCAGTAGGACACTGTACCTGCAGACGTCCCCATAGTTCAGCATGTTCTGCAGGAATGGTGTTTTTCTGCAACAGTTCCGTATCGACCGTCTGAGCAAATGAAAATACCGGAAGAAAAGTAAGCAACAAGAGCGGTGCCGTACGTTTCAGTTGTTCAGCTAATTGCCTGAATCTGGACTTCCTGTCGATGAGAGTGAGCAGCATGCCTGCAAGCAGAAGTATATAGCCTGCATACGTAACCGACGTTCCCGTCCTGTCGTTATTGACGGTCAGTACAGTGCCCTGCTCATCCGCATCGTAAGAAGACTGATAAAGGCGGTATCCTTGTTCGTAAATCACTTTGTTCATATAAATGTATTCGCTACGTTCGCCTTGTTCCGCACGGATGGTCAGAAAGCTCTCGAAAGAGGATGGACTGCGCGAACCCGGATAACGGATCAACCTAAAATCATCCAGACGGATAGAGAAAGGTAACTGCCGTTCACCTTCTGTGGTGCGCATGATGGATGTAGTCTCCCCTTCCCTGATGTGTACGATTCCCTCAAAGCCAAAGAGATTGGTAATCAGTGCTCCCAACAATATTACCATGAAGGAAATGTGCAGAAGCAGTATGCCATATTTCCGCTGCTTCCAGAAATATCCCTGCCAAGCTATGGCAGAAAAGCTAAGCACCAACAACAATTGTAACAGATAAAACAACGGATTATTATACACCATCTCTCTGGCCATCGCCGTTCCTTGTGATTTCTCGACAAACGTGGCAACGGCAAGCAATACCATATAATGCACCAACAATACAAACACAATCTTCCACGAGGTAAACATCGCTTTCAGGAAAGAGCATACTTTCTTCATACTTGCATCATTCTATTAAGACATTCAATGTGTTCAGCAATTCTGCCAATGCCTGCGGCGTCAACTGCTGGGCAGCATCGGACAAAGCTTCCTGCGGACAACAATGTGACTCTATAAAGAGTCCGTCCACGTGCAAAGATATAGCTTTTTCACAAATAGGCATCAATAATTCCCGCTTTCCGGCAATATGGCTCGGATCGCAATAAAAAGGCAAATTTGGGAAATGGGTGTGAAGGCGGTCTGTCAACTCCCAAAGGGGGGCATTACGATAAGGAGCACTGTCCATTGTACAAAATCCCCGATGGATGATACGGACATCTTTCACTCCCGCCAAATGAAGACGTTCTATCGCCCCGATCCATAATTCGATATCAGGAGATACTGGGTTCTTTACCCATACCGGAATATTACAACCACGTAAAGACTCTGCCAATTCCCGCATCATAAAGGGATTAACAGTCGTACGCGCACCAATCCACAACATGTCAATACCAGACTCAAGTAGCTTCTCCACATGGCTGGGAAGTGCTACCTCGGTCATAACACGAAGTCCCAGTTCCTGCTGTACTTCACACAACCAATCCAGCCCTTTCTCACCTACTCCCTCAAAGGTTCCACAACGGGAGCGAGGTTTCCACAGACCGGCACGCAACGTACTTACTCCTATTTCTTTCAATTCACGAGCAGTTCTCAACACCTGTTCGCGACTCTCCGCACTACACGGACCCGCCACTAAACCTATAGTTTTCATGATATAATAATTATAAATTACGAGCTATAGGTTACGAATTACAAGTTATCTTTCGGCATGATAAGCAAACTAAAAGCCTAAAAGGCTTTCACACTTGCCTCACACCACCATCAGAAAGATACTTGTAACTCGTAGCTCGTGTAGCTCGTAACCACTTAATCTTCAATAATTACACGGAAACCTACATTATACACTTTCTGCCAAGGCAAATAAGCCCGACGATAGTATGCAGTAGATGCTTTCGGATGGTCATTCCATGAGCCGCCTCTGACTACTTTCTCCGTACCAGTGCCCTGTGTCTTCTCATTGTAAGGATAAGGACAATAATCAGAAGAAGTCCATTCAGCCACGTTACCCTGCATATCATACAATCCCCAAGGATTAGCCTGATAACCGCCGCCTTTCACCATCAGCATATTACCATCATCCACGCCATTCTCTTTAGGCTGGTAAGTGTAGTACTTATACCAAGCGTCATTCTCACGCATCGGCATCGGATTTACACCACGGACAGCCATCTGATTCAAGCGTTTGTCTGCCAAGTTTTCAAACTTGCCGAAATCCGTATTCAATGAACCATACCAGAACTCACTATCGCTACCGGCACGACAAGCCCATTCCCACTGAACTTCAGTAGGTAGGGTAATCTTCATGCCAGTCTTCTCACTCAACTTCTGGCAGAATGCCATAGCCTCTTCCCAACTTACACGTATGGCAGGCTGTTCCGGATTGTTGGCAGGATAACCTTCATGTACGTGGTCTTTCCACAACTGACGGATGAAACGACTGTTATGTTCGGGGAAGACAGCGCGGAATTGCTCGTTGCTTACCTCTATTTCGCCCATCCAGAAAGCTTTCTTCACCACTTGCTTGTGAGCAGGAGAATAGTCGGAATGTCCTCTGTTGCTACCCATCACAAACGAACCTGCGGGAATGCGGACAAAGTTCATCTTTATACCGGGAGCCAATTCGATGCTCATTCTCGTATTGCTTTCCGTGGCAAGCATAGCCTGCGCAGCGGAATTATCGAACGGCCAGTCTTTCACTTTTACGTCCTTATCCTTATACACCTTGGGTTCAGGCTTCACCGGAGTCGGTTTGCCTTGTCCTTCCAGATATTGGGCATACGAGCGGATTTCAGCTTGCCAGTCTACGCCGGAACCAGCATACTTTTCAGTCAGTTCCGTACGACGGCTGATCTGTTCCACTCCCTTAAATTCGTTAGCCTTAAATTTGCCATGATAAGGAGCATTGAAGTCAATCCAGTTATAAAGAGCCTGCCATTCCTTATCCGTCAGTTCTACGCCATAATGTCCGGTCTTCAGAATCTTAATCAACGGACTCACTGATGCATGGTATTCGTATGGATCAAGAACTTCAATTTCAGCCTCAGGACCCTGACGATACACGTATGGATGGAGGTTCAGATAGCTGACGCCAAATCCGGAGAACTTATCGATCTTACCACCGGTAAAGTCTGCCAACTTATTGGAACCATCATGACAAGCCACACAAGCACGGTCGAGAACAGGTTGTACTTCCAGATCGAAAGTGAAAGAGCGTGCTCCACCTTCCGGCTTCGTAATGGCATGTGGAGCAATTGTAGATGCCTTCACACGCTTGGGAATAGGAAGCTGGTTCTGGTCTTCATGACAACCGACACAGGATACTGTTTCGCCAGGCATACCTGTCAGCCAGCTACGCATCCACTGAATAGCACGTCCTTCAGCATCCAACGGTTGCAATGAGATAGGCGTATTGGCAGGAATAGTGAAGATAGCAGAACCATCTTCTTCAACAGGTACTGTACCCAACAGACGTTTGATATCCCAACCACTTTGAACACCCTGTGCCCAATGGTCGGACGGAGTCTTGTTATATGCATATTCATAAGCAAGCACACGGAATGCTTTCACCGTGCCACGAGGCACACCTTTCAGACCTTCACCCTCATAAATATCTTGGATGAATACGGTAGCTTCCTTGCTTCCCGGCTTTATTTTTTCCGGAATAATCGGAGGCAAAGGACGCTTCACGACTGGAGTAGGACAAATAAGACCTTCTCCTTCAAACTCGGCAATAAGCGTCAAGTTATCGTAAACGTCTATCAGATAAATACCCCACAGTGCACTTTCATTCAGTTTTGCCGTAACAAGGAAGTATTTATCGGTCAAGGGATAAGGTTTGATAAATTGAGGCCATACACCATCTACCAACCGGTCTTTTACAATCGGCTCAATCTTACGGTCACGGAAAGGCAATTCCTGCAACATACCTTTCTCCGACTTACGGCTCTTCGAAGGATCGAACAACATCAAACGTCCGGAACGTGCTACCCCGTGATGACCGGAAATCACTCCGATGAACTGTGAAGAACCACCGGGCAACGGTTTGGCATCAAATGTACTGTTCGGGAAATATGAACCGCTTCCGTACAGAGATTTCTGCTCTGTTCCGTCCGGATTCATGTGCATTACAAAGCGGGAGAAATAGTGGGTCAAGTCAGTATATTCCCAACGGGTGTACATGATACGGCCGTTATTCATCACCGTAGGTGCCCAGTTGGCATCCTGATCGAAAGTAAGGCGACGCAGCGAACCGTCTTTAGGGTCATACAGACACATATTTCCCACTTCATCGTTACCATTTACACAAGGTACACCGTTATAGCCGATATTCGATACGGCAATAATCTTTCCAGAGGGCAAGTAGGTCGCGTCGAAAAACTCTAAATCCTTCTCCGGAGTCTCAATCAACTTCTTCAGACCAGTACCATCCAGTTTTACTTCAAATACCTGCCAGCGACGGTCAGTATCCACCATAGAGAACATGACACGCTCGGCATCCCAATGCAATTTCAAATCGGGAACAGAAGAACCGTTAGTCGGTTTAAAGATAGTCCTGCTCTGAACATCCCCGCGCAGATTGGTCAATTCAGCAATTTCTGCATTGAAACCACCCCGGGGAGCGGAAGTCTGGTTGGACCAGTTGTTGTTCTGAGTACCCAAAGCACGCGGATTCACCTGACGGGCAGAAGTACCGATCTTATAACGTCCCACAATAATCTTATCCATATCCAGAGCAGTATTTGCCAGCAAGATATCACGTTTCAGCTGCAAAGCCTTGTTTGCAGCTTCTATGGCTGACGCATCATTCTTATAGATTCCGGCAAAACCTTTTCCTACCAACAGTTTCAACTCGGCAAGCCTTGCCTGATTCTTTTCCGCATCATATGCTACATCCTGAACCATATCTTTATAAGCCTCCTCAATGGCACGCATATTGAGCCAAGTCAGAGACTCCTGCAAACGATACACTTTCATTGCATCTTGTGCCAGATTCAGGTAACCGATAACCTGTTCATCCAGTGTGGGCTTCGAATCTACTTGAGAAATCAACGTAGTGAAGTAGTTTTTATCATTCAGCAAGTTCACCACTTCTGTTGCGATATTTTTTTCAATGCTGGCATCATACGTTGTAACCAATGCCTTCATATCGCTTCCACCAAAGGGCAAGAATGCCGTAGCTTCAGCCTGATATTTATTCACAATATCCGCTGCCGCTTCTGCACCCGTAATGCCTTGCAGACGGAAAATCACCGTACCTGCAGCAGAACGGTTCTCCAAACCAATCTCTGCCTCAAAACGAACATATTTCTTATCCAAAGGCACCACAATCTGCGCATTGGCATTGGCTAGAATCGTGCGTTTGTAGGTCTTGCCTTTCATAATCACATCTTGTCCCTTGGCATTCTCATTGAAACGCAGACTACCACTACCCGTCTTTTTGAAAGTACCTCTTAAATCATTCAGCCAGACAGACGAACCGTCTGCTGCCGTCAACTTGGCATTCGCCCATACAGCTTGGTCATCTCCCGTACCGTCCACCGTACCCCATGTATAGAGCACAATCTCATCCAGTCCGGTCACATCCGCCGAAAAAGGTACTGCCGCTTCCTTTGCCTTAATCACTTTTGACGTAACAGGCAAACAAGTCTTCTGCATCTCCGCATAGGCCTGATTCTTAGCCGCAGCAATACTTTCCGCCCACGTAGCAGGCGCTTTCACCTTTGCATTTGCCCTTCGCTGTGCCATACCAGGAAGCGATAAAGCAATGCATACCGACATTACTAATAATTTCTTATTCATAATATTTTGTCCTTAAGTTAAATCTCCTATTTCAAGTCCGGTAACCGGAAATTTTTCAAATAACAGGCAGTGGATATCTTACCTATATTCTTCTTATCATGCAAACGCCATACCACTTTGCCATCTTTATCTACCTCTATCAGTTGAGGTTCATCCACGGTAACATCTTTCGTGTGTCCGTGCCAATTGCAAATCAACAAATTCTGATTCTCTAACTGTACGATCTGCCCGACAAACAAAAGAGATACGCCCGGAATGTCGTTACTACTCGTCCGTTTCAGTTCTTTTCCGGTCTGGCGGTCAATCACCATATAATAATGCCCGTCTCCACAAGGCAACAATAAATTTCCATCCTTCAGTTCAAGTGACGAAAAAGCTTTACCGCTAATCTGATGTTCCGCCACCACTTTCCCTTTACGATTTACTTCCAGCACTTTCTGCTTCGCCATTACCGGTATCAGATAGTTTTTATTCCGAAGCTGAAACACCTGTCGAAATTGACTGTGGGGCTTTTCTACATCTAAGTCCAGAAGTATTTCGTTCACTTTTTTCCCTTTTTTATCCAATTCGATAAAACGAGCGGGATTACCGCATATCCCAAGCAATACTCCTCCGTTGCGCAGCAAAGTAGCTGATTGCAACTCTGTTTTATCCGGTGTTTGATAATCCCAGATCACCTGATGATCCCAGGTTATGAGTTTGGCTCCCCGTTTATAAGAATACAGCACTTCCCCCTTGCGTGTCAGAGAAACCGTATTACATTCTTCTCCCTTTTCTAAAGCATGTTTCCATTCCACTTTACCGGTTTGCTTGTCTACCAACAGAATATCCGGATTTCCGGAGCCGGCAACCAAGAGCTTATCTTGTGCCAACATCCGGAATGTAGTGGAAAGAATGACCATAATAATGAAACAAATCCTCATCATTCTTTATTGCCAATGTTACTCATTCTTCAATTCATTGAACAGCTCAAATGCTTGTTCAGGTTTCAAACCATCATGCACCACTGCATGAACAGCTTGTATCATGGCAGCAGGAGCTTCAGACTGGAATACATTACGTCCCATATCCACACCGGCAGCACCTTCACTGATTGCTTTGTAACACAATTCCAGTGCTTCCAACTCAGGAAGTTTCTTTCCGCCTGCAATCACTACAGGAACAGGACAAGCTGCCACAACTTTCTCAAATCCATCGCAATAATAAGTTTTCACGATATTAGCACCATTCTCAGCGGCAATACGCGAAGCCAAACCGAAATAACGTGCATCACGCGCCATATCCTTACCTACAGCCGTTACTCCCATCACCGGAATACCATAGCAGGTACCTTTGTCAACTGCTTTATAGAGATTGGCAACAGTCTTTGCTTCGTGAGCAGCATCACCAATGGAAAGCATTACCGCCATTGCCGAAACATTCATACGAACAGCATCTTCAACGTCTATTAGAACATTATCATTCAGCTCTGTCAGAATGGAAGTACCCGCATCAGAACGAAGACAAATAGGCTTATTTGTGGTAGGAGGAATCACCGCCCGAAGAATACCACGCGTACACATCAGACAGTCGGCATACTCAATCAACGGAACGATATTCAAATCTATACGTTCCAATCCGGATGTAGGTCCCATGATGAAACCATGATCAAACGCCAACATCACTGTACGTCCTGTTTTGGGATTGAAGATACGCGACAAACGCTCCTTCATACCCCACGAAAGATTTTCCGCTCCTTTTACATGAAAACTATTATTGGAAGAGACAACGCCTAAACCAAAGTTACAGCCTTCTCTCAAATCATCTAAATCTGCCATTTCTTTTTACTTATAATATTGTTTATAATTTCATTTACCATGTAGATGTAGTCGCTGCCCCTATCCGGCAAGCTATTCACTTACAATGCCTTTGCAAATGCATCGAACATGCACGACCAGGAAGATGCCCCAGAGTCAGCATAACCGATAGAACGTTCGCCGTAATTGCGCGCCCGTCCGAAGTTTGCCTTCATTTCTTTTGTAGCCTCGGTACCTTTCAGGGCCGCTTCGGCACCTGCCGTCAGAATAGCTTTCACATCAGTGGAATCGCATGCCTGAATCGCTTCTACTGCCGGAATCAGAGCATCCATCATTGTTTTATCTCCCTGTTTTGCTTTCGTCTGCTTCTTTACACCTTCAAGTCCGCCTGCAAACATAGCCTTCACTCCTGCTGCATCCAGTTCAGTACCTGCCGCATGATCGCTCATTCCGAGGAAGAAACCTCCCAGCAAAGTACTTGTGGAACCACTGATTTCAAGCATCAGATTAAAACTCATATCATTCAGCATAGACTTGAACTCTGTTCCTTTTTCAGCCGTTGCTACCAAGGCAGACATAGATTGTACGATAGCCGTACCATGATCGCCATCGCCTAACACTGCATCCAGCTTTGAGAACTCGTCGGAACGCTCCGTAATGCACAACAGTGCATTACGGAGCATTTTCTTAAAATCATCTATTGTCAGTTTATCCATCTTCTATTTACCGATAGTCGTCCAATAAGGAGCGTTCGACATTCTGTTATTCAAATATTCCACATGGTCATCATCCAGCAAACCGAGAATCATTTGGAAACCAGCTTGCTCTTGCACTGTCAACAACTCACCTATGCGGGCGGAAACCACTTCAATACCTGCATTTTCCAAAACCAAATGTGCCTTGCGATAGACGATATTCATCTCCATGTGTGTAGTTGCACCTACACCATTAATGATAAGCACAGCTTTATCGCCGGCTTTCGGTTGCAGTTTCTTCATCAGAAGCCCGATCATCTCTTCGGCTGTATCATCGGCAGAAACCAGTTGTTTGCGACCACCACCGCCTTCGCCGTGCTGTCCCATACCAATTTCTATTTCACCTTCGGGGAGATCGGAAATAGTCATGCCATTCTGCGGATGAGTACAAGATTTCATTGCAACAGCCAATGTAGCCAATCGTGCATTGAAACGCTCACCGATTTCAACGATCTCATCCAAAGATTTACCTTCCTCGGCTGCGGCTCCAACAATCTTAATTAAAGGAACACAACCTGCCAGACCACGTCGGTCATCATCTGCTGCATCCAATCCGGCACTGATATCATCATGGGTCAGAATCGTCTTCACTTTAATACCCGTACGCTCTGCCAACTGACAAGCCATATTTGCACTCATCACGTCGCCAGAATGATTCAGCACAACCAACAGAATACCGGCTTCGCGCTTGAACATCTGCAAAGCCTGAAACAGACGCTGAGCACCCGGAGCGGCAAAGATATCACCAACTACAGAGCAGTCCAACATACCGTCTCCCACAAAACCACTTAATGCAGGTTCGTGACCGGAACCTCCCAAAGTGATCACAGCCACTTTTTCTTCTGCTTTCGCATGGGCACGCACAATAATATTTTCACCACCAATAGCAACCTGATTGCTATAAGCCATTACATATCCTTCCAGCAATTCTGCTGTCAAATTATCCGGATCATTTATGAATTTATTCATCTTTATTTCTTTCCTTTTTTTAAGTTATTTATCAAATTGCATCAACTCCAGAGCGATACCCTCTTCTTCAATAAAGGCAATCGTCAGATTCTCTCCGCCCGGCATTGGCTCTACCAATACTTTTGCACCTTCCAATTCTGCCTGCAAATCATCCACTTCGTAAGCGATGTGTGCCACTTTCTGAATCAGTTCCGGCATCCAGCTTCCTTCTTCAAAACGCAGATATTCTATTCTATTGGGGCTTTCATTAAAATTGGTCAGCCACACTTTCAAACCTTCCACATAAAACTCACCCGGTTGCGGCGTGATGGTAGGTACTCCAAAATGATTTATCTTTCTCATGGTATTCAATATCCTTTAAAGATTATAAAGATGCTTGTTTATTAGTGAAACGCAAACCATCATTATCATGGTAGCAAGCCCATTCATCAACAATGGCTCCTTCAGGACCAGCCATCATGAAATGGAAAGATTCCAATTCTTTCAGACGGAGCACGTCACCTACGTTCTGTCTTACGAAATTCTTGCTCTTGATTGCGCCATGAGATTCCGGAATGGCGGGGGCATTCGGTGTTTCGTCACCTATTTCAGAGAAGTTATATACCCATCCGTGTTCCACCATCCATGATTCGTGCTTGGCGGGGAAATTAGTCTTCACGTGAGCATGTTCCGGAATCATCTGTCCCGGCAAGAGATAAATGGCATGTGCAAAATAGCCGTATTCGGGATCGTTCACCCAGAAAATGCCACCCATACCTACATTTTCAAAATCGCCCAGACCGAAATCTGTGAACCATATATCTTTCTCCATCAAAGGAGTGAAAGGTACACCATAAAATTCAAACATGTCGAGGAATGCTTTCTTTGCGGCTTCCTGATCAAACTTACCATCTTTGTAGAAGTCAGCATTTGTGTACTTCTTCTGATACGCAACTTTTTCCTGTGTCATAACTTGTTCTGTTTTTTTAGATTCTGCTGTGCAAGAGACTGCTCCCACGCCACAGAAGGCAATTACTGCCAAGGTTAATACTTCTTTCAGTTTCATATATTCAATCTATTTTAGTGGTTAATCATTAAATCTTAGAAAAGAATCCCCATCCCTTCTATCTCTATCAACAGTTCCGAACGGCATACATCGGTAAGAGTATAGATAGCCGGTAGGTTCGGATATCGCTCCGTCACAACCTTTTTGGCAGCGTCCATGTCTTCCCAACGCTTCACGTAAACCCTAAAAGTAATAAGTGTGGCATCTTTTGTTGCTGGAATGCCGGAACGATTGAGGTTCTCATGAGATACCAGATATTCGATATTCTCAAGTGTTGCCAGTGTTTGTCTTTCTATTCCAACTCCTTCCAGACTTTGCTCGCCACGAATGGCAGCCGTACCGGAAATGTAGACAAAACCGTGATCTTCTTTCCACACAGCTTTGGCACGCTCAAATTTGGGAGTTGTCTTGTGCAACAGCACCTTGTCTTCCTCTCCCAGCAGCACTTTCTGTGAATAGGCATGAGCAGCAACCTGCAACGGATTATCCACTCCGCACACTTGTACACTTCTATCTTCGCAGCGTAATGCATCCAAATCGACCATGATACCTCCCCAATGCGTACCGATACCGGTGGCAGCCGGGTAACCAGTGGTCCATTCACTTCCCTGATAGAACAAGGAACGGGCATCATTAAAGTCTTGGTAGTGCTGATGTCCGGTTGCATCATAATCCGTTATCTTCTCAATGTAATTCCATTGGCGTATAATGGAAGAAACGGGTAGCTTCTCAGTTTCCAATACATCGGCAATTTTAGAGAAGACTTCGTGGGATTGCTCGCGGATCGTTTGATGGAAAATATCTCCTGTCACACCACTCATGAACAACCGTTTGCAACCTTCTCTTTCGATTGTGATATATTCCACATCTGCACGGCTTCGATAGGCTATCCTATCCTGCACGGTCAGTACGACTTCGTGCACTTCCATTGTCAATCCCATCGTCTGAGGAGGTTGCGCGACATAACTGACCAAAGGACTATTTGCTCCAAACTGTTCTTTTACCGTTCTTCTGATGATGGCAAAACGCGTCGCATACTCTTCATTATCTGCCGGCGCACCAAATATCACCATACGCACTGGAGTGTAAACTGCGTTGTATTTCTGCAACAGAGCCGACAGCATTTCTTCAAAAGAGGTCTTATCTACCTGAAAGAAACGGTGGATGATTTCTATATTTTCGTGTGTAATCATTGTTTTTCTACTCCATTATAATGAATTGACATATTCCGCAAGTTCTTCGGCTTCCTTGGCAGAGATTTTCTTTTCAATGCCATGCTTATGTACCGTGAATACTTCTTCCATTGTAGCTGCTCTACCGTCGAACAGATAAGGGGCCGTACGCCACACTTCACACAATGTAGGAGTATCCCATCCTTTCTCAAACTCAATGTCATCGCCAATACGGTGCATCTGCATATCTGTATAGTAAGGACCGGAATGACATTCATCACAATTGAACTTCTCAAAAACTTTTCGTCCCCGCTTCGCCTTTTCGGAAAGTTCACCATTCACCAGATAGGGGCTGGGGACAGGCTTCAATGCCATCAGGTATTCATCTACGCATTCTGCAAATTCTTCGGGCAAGTCAGTGAACTGAATCAGTTTATAGCCTGCACGGACTGCCAATTCGGCGGAAGCACGAATACCGGAAATCATGGAAGGCGGCGTGACATGAGAGAACAGCAGGCTCTTGCAATTCTTTGAGTTGCCGATGCCATCGTTCATCAAGTCCCAGTTCATGGCATCCATACGTGCATCTCCCGGGTGGCATCCATTGCACGACTGCCAATTTTGGAAGCAATGCATCGCATCGTTGAAGTATTTCTCTCCTCTTTGAATCCGGCTTTCCACACGGTTCTTCACCATAGCAAGAGCTTCAACACTGGTTGTTTTCAGATCTACGACATTCAGCGTATCTGAAAAATAAGTGGGTACCACTGCCCTATCTTCTTTCAACATGAAACAACGGGGACCGTTACCTTCCAACGCCACGCGTTTGCGAAGCCCGTATAAGAAACGCAAATCATAAGCCAAAGCCTCTTTCTGAGGATATTCCTCAAACTTCCGGATGAATGCCGGATAATCTATCACGCTGACTTCGTGTGTTCCGGAATGGCTGATTACGATCTTGTCGTCCGTACATTTCACATCCCAAATGCCTGCTGCGCCCCGCTCCGGCTCATCCAACAGTACCGCGCCTTCGAAACTCAGAGTCGACAGATTAACAACGCTCATGGCGTTGGTATTCATCCAACCTTGCTGCAACTGAGATGTAGGGACCTGGAAGCGTCCCAGATTATGGGTAACTAGCAGATAGCGCCCATCGGGAGAAAGTGATACCCCACGCAAGGCATTGCTGCCGTTAGCCAACTGTATATCTTTTATCTTACGGAAACCATCCGTATCGATCACCGACACGCAAGCTGCCACAGTATCTATGTCGGCCCGCTGCAACGGCAGGAAATTGGCGACAAACAGATACTTTCCATCCTTATCCAATACTGCCGCTTTCGGTTCACGCAGCACTTTCACGGTTCTCAGCACAGCCGAGCCGTTCTTATCCAGTTCAGAGACGGTTCCTGCGAACTGGTTGCAAACGTACAACTTGCCATTAGCATTGTTCACCAACGGAACGCAAGCACCGGATGCAGTTTCTACGAATTGCCGTTGAGAAGGATCGGAAGCCGAAAGGAAATAAACCCCGTTCTTGTGTTCGCCGGCTACGGTTGCATAGATCCGATCTTCGTCGGCGGCAACTCCTGTAGGAATTTCATCCAGTTCCCACTCTTGCAAACGTTCTTTGTAGTCGGATGAATAGATTGAGACTTTCCGGACTCCCTTTTGGGAGACAATCATCCCAGACCTATAAGAAGTAATATCGGTTATGAACAATGGAGTCCCTTCCGGTTGCTCTGCAATTTGAGTAGTAAATGCAAATAAAGATACCACCAATATCGCCGGTATCATCAGTAATGCCTTTTTGTAACTTGTATATCTCATAGCAAATTCAATTTACTTGTTTTTCACATCACAAAGATAAGCCTTCATCCGTCTAAGAGCTATCAAATATGTCTCATTGAGTTATAATAATGTCTCAAAAAAAGCAGAACAAACAATTTGGAACTATATTGAGAGCCGTTTGATACGCAGAAAAAAGCAATAGCGATATGAGAAGATATTCCGAAAGGCAGATTATAATATTCTGGTTCTATCTGGCAGAATCTCATCCTCGAAAGAGCAAAGAATTCATCCCATGAGACGAAAAAATTCATCCCACGAGACAAAAAAATTCAGCTCACGAGACAAAAAAATTCAGCTCACGAGACGAAAAAATTTAGCTCACGAGACGAAATTATCCGTCCCGTGAGACAAAATAAGCCCGCTGGCGAAAGTAGAATTTGTAATTCAGGTAGCGCTTATTCCCCATTCACGCTTTTTGGCGATATCTTTTGAGAGACTGTATTCTTATCCACTCCATTCATCTGAATAAATTCCGTAGGTGTAAACCTATAGAACGATTTAAATGAATTTGAGAAATAAGAATGGGTGTTAAAGCCCAACAATGTCGCCACTTCCGAAACACTCATATCCGTATCCCTCAGATAGCGCAACGATACTTCCAACCTCTTATTGCGGATCAGTTCTGCCGGTGAAAGTTCGGACAGCGCCTTTATCTTGCGGTAGAGATTGGCGCGACTGATACCTATCTGCTCGCAGAGCATCTCATAGAACAGGAAAGCATACCAGGTATACCATAAAGGCGGTGTAATTACGATCTCCAGCTCTTTCCCCTCTTCATTCCACATGCCATCGTTGTTGCAGGCTTTCACCCGGAACAGATAAGTACCCGGACGTAAGTTGGTATAGTAAGCCGTGCTACGTCCACCCACATCATTCCAGTCTTCATCATATCCCTCCAACTTGTAGGCATAGCGATTCATATTCGGATTGATGAAGTTCAATGCCTTGTAGCTTATCGACAGATTGTTCTGGTTATATCGTAGGCGAATGGTCTTTTCCTCGTTGAGCAGTCTGTCTAATATTCCCGTTCCGTCGCCCAACTTCACCGACTTATTGTTCACAGACAAATCTTCCAGCACCACCGGGGGCAAGAATGTATTCACAGGCATATCCGGAGAGTAGAACGTAAGAAAAGCATCATTACCGGTGAAGCACAGCGTACCGTCAGGCATGGCCACACCACCCCTAACCGTAAACTCACGCAAATGAATCCCATTTTCAAAAGGGAAATTCCTGATCTCACCCGTAGACGGTGAATAAGAGGAAATGCCCTGCAATGAACTCATCCAAAGTTTTCCATCGCCTCCCTCCAGCAACTTGCAGATGTCTCCGCCCATCAACCCTTCCTTCTCCGTCACCCTGTGGACAATCTTTCCCAGCTCGTCCAACTGGAAAAATCCTCCGCCATAGGTAGAAACATAGACATCCCCGTATTTAAGAGGCTGTATCGAAGAAATATAGTTGCAAGGTATATATCTTTCCTGTTCCGAATGAGAAGAATACACAAGCGTCTCACCCGTATGTGTATCAAAACGGTATAAACCGACCAACGTACCCAATAAAAATATCCCCGGACTGACCTCTTCCATACAACGGACAGGAGCAAAATGTAACTTTTTCCCTTTAGGACCGATAAAATAGGATTTCCGTTCATCTGTGGGAGTGAAACAAGTCAGTGTATGCTGCGCCTTGGATGTGCCTACCCACAGGTTACCTTCCTTGTCGCGAAGAATACCGAAAATGGCCGCCTCCACAGGATATCTATAAAAAAGCGAGAAACGACGAGTAGCAAGATCGAAACGATAGATTTCCCCTAATACCGTGCCACACCATATACAATCTGCTTCGGCATATATGGTCTTTATTATGTTTGAACTGGATACAGAATGCCCTGCACTTATCGGATAAAACTTCCCATCTTTTGTCGTAATGTCATAGTACAGCAATCCATATCCTTCGGTGGCGACCCACAAACGGTTTTGCTTATCAACGCAAGCTGTACCATAAGTCCCGACCCGCAGATTCTGATCCATTCCGAGAGTATGATGCTCGAAACGTCCCGTAAGCGAGCTTAGCCAAGTAACTCCACCTCCATAAGTACCTATCCAAAGCGTACCGATACGGTCCAGACAGAAAGAATAGACCGAAAAGTGTCCCAATCCACGCCGTGGCTTATCATAGCCCCCCACCTTATCAATTCGGTCGGTAGCACTCCGGTAAACAAAGACACCATCGAACGTTCCGATCAGCAATTCTCCTTTCCATTCGGCAAAACAACGCACTCTATCACTCGTCAAGCCACTGCTTGCCGAAGTATAAGTGGTTATTTTATGCGTATGGGCATCTAATTTATTCAGGCCGTCGAACTGGCAACCAATCCAAATATTGTGGGTAGCGTCTTCATATATAGATGAAATCTGGTTTCCTGACAGCCCGGTACGACTATCGTAATGGGCTATGACCTGCATGTGAGCATCACACAAAAAAACACCGTTCGAAGTAGTACCTATCCAGATGTTTCCCGCTTCATCCTCCATCAATGCTGTAATCGCCCATCTAAAATTATCTGCAAATTCTACCCTGACGAAGCGGTCTTTTTCCGGAATGTAGCAGCAAAGACCGGTACGGGTACCCAGCCAAACCCGACCAGACTTGTCAACCAACGTAGAAAGTATGCCTTCATCCGGAAGTCCGTCGGCAATGGAGTAATTGCGTATACGTTCAGTAAAAAGACACATCTTGCTTACTCCCCGGACGGTGGCAATCCAGAGATTATTATCATGGTCTTCGCAAATTTTATTAATGCTATTGTCTACAATGGTCAGCGAATCTCCCGGACGATGACGGAAGATTGTATACCCCGTACCATTATAACGGTTCAGTCCATTGCGGGTCCCCAACCAAAGATAACCTCGCGAATCCTGGCAAATGGTAACGACAGAAAGCTGGGAAATCCCGTCATTGACCTCCCAACTATGGTGAAAAGAATACATCGGGCGTCCACCCCATACACACAAAGTACAGAAAAAAGATTATTTGTATTAGTAAGGTCTTAAATTTCATCAATATCAAATATTTGGTTTTGCAAAAATACTCAATAGGGATCATATGTGCAAGCCCGTCCCGACATAGGTTGAATGAGAATGGGACAAGATAACGAATGGCATATAAATGGCACTTCTTAAGCAAATGACCACAGATCAGGCTTATCGGATATCAATATGCTGTCTGTGGTCATCTGATAAATGGGCGTCATTAAAGGTTCACTCTCACTGTCGTGCCTTCTGTTATGTTCTTTTTCAAGATAACCTTAGCACCTTTACGGACTTCCACATGCAGTTTTCCACCTGCACGGGAGACGTGAATGTCAAATTCGGAATTGAATGCACAGACACGGTTCAAGTTCATGTAGTCCCACTCCTGCGGCAGGCGGGGAGTAAGTTCGAAACTGCGCAACCCTGTGGGGCGAATGCCGAAAAGTCCTTCGGTATAGATGCGGCAATAAAGCCCGCTCTCGGCAGAAAGATGGCGCTGGTCACCTTCGGGCCATGCCTCGATAGCGTATGGTACATGGTCGCCCAGCAAACGGCGGCGGGAGTACTTCTTGAGGAAGCTCATCCCTTTCTCCACTTCACCGGCAGCAATGGTGCCGCGAAGAGCGTAGAGCGTACTGCGGTCCCAAAAAGTTTCAGTTCCGGCTTGCGTAAGCAGCCCGTCGTCCGTCCAAAGGCGGGGCGAGAAGAGGGCATCGATGGTGCCTTGGGCACGGGTGTAGATACCCATGACGAGCGGCATGCAGATCCAGGAACGCAGAATGTCATTACCTTCATAGTAGCGATAACTGTGAAACCCTTCTATCTCGTAGCCGAAGTGACGTTCTATCGCTTGTTCCAGTTGGCGGGCCTGTTGCTGGTAAGCAGACAGTTGGCGGGAGGAGATACCCAATTCTCGTCCTAACATGACGGCGGAGCGCAGGGCATCGTAATAGAGCGTCGAGGTACAAAGATTCGCATCACCTGCGGGGAAACGGTTTTCCAGTTCATCGGAGTTGGAAGCGACTACGCCTGCAGGAGTGAGTTTACGGTGGCAGTACTCCAAGCACCATTCGATGAGGGGCCACAGTTCGCAAGCCTCTTCCTTGTTGCCGCGTGCCAAGGCATAGCGGGCGGCACCGTAGGCTATCATGGCACCGTCTCCCCTATCTTTCGCACCATGCCAAAAGCTGACGCCTTCGGAAATGATAGAGCTGGGGATGGGACGATAGTCGGGATTCATATAGCGGGCAAAATGGCGGAAAGCGTTCAGAGCCGACTGGTTACCGATCTCATAACTCAAGAAAGGGAAGAAGGGATTGATGTACTCAGCCTGGTCGTTTGCCCATACGGCGGCATAGTAGGCTTCACCACCGGGACCATGCATCAGGCCACCCTTAGTGCGATAGATACTTTCGGCACCGCGCAGTTTGGCAAAGGCGAACATGCGGTTCAGTACAGGGTCAGGGGTGCCGAGCACCAATTTGTCCCACCACTGGTGAATAAGAGCCTCCCGTCCGGCGCGTTCACTCTGAATATTGATGCGCGTAAGGGCAACATCCTCTTGTGCAGGCGGAGTATCCGTAAGTTTACGACCGGAAAAGATGGCGTAGAGCTCAAGGGTTTCGCTCGGCTCCAGCACGAAGGTACCTTTCTTTGAGAGGGAAGCTTCGATGCGATAGGCGCCATATACACCAGCCTCTTCGGGAGTGGTATAGGCCACGTGCCAATCAGGCACACGAAGGGTAATCTTATTGGGACTACTATTCGTGAAGATGTATTCCTCGCAATAGCGTGCGGCATTGGTCGAGGGATAGAGCAGACGCGTCAACCGAACAGCATCTTTCAGTTCCTTACGCCGGTGGACATAACCGAAACTGCTCTCTACGCGCATCAACCCGTTGAAGGTGATGTCACGCACTTCTTCGTTCAGCAGCGTTTGGTCGTCAACGGTCACAAGGGCGGGGATATTGAGGTCGAAACGCTGTTTCAGGTTATTCTGTGTCTTATTAGGTTTCATGCGAAGCATGGGGAAGACAAGACTACGGTTCAGGTGGAAACGCTTCTGCGCATCCACACCGTAACGGAGGACAACAGAGAGCTGTTGCCCGCTCATCTCCAAATGGTCGCTATGCGGAATGTTGTCACGGATTTCCCAACAGATAGAGCCATCGGGCTGGATCGTCCAACGGTCATCGGCATGCGCCTTCGGGCATAGACCGATGAAAAGGATAAGGGTAAGTAAGAATGGGATCGTTTTTCTGTTCATGATTACATAGATATAAGAAGTCATATTCATCATTCAACTTTGTTTAATTATAACATAATCTGTCAGCGAAATCAATTATCCGGTAAATCCATATCTGCAACACATCTGAAACGGTTCTACTCCGTACATCTTTCAAGTATAAGAACATGGAGTGGATATGGAGTTGGTACGGAGCAGAGATGTCTCCTACGGAATTTCCTTCAAACAAATTCCGCCGACAGACTATATATTAAATAAGGTGTAGCTTCAGATCATCTCTATCATCAGCACCGCACTCTCAAACTGTGCGTTCAGCGGATTTTCCAGTCCTCGCGTCATCAGCTCCTCTCCTGTCAGCACCTTGCCGCTTGCAGGAAAGCGCGAAGCCGCACCCTTAGGAAGGCTGACTTCTTCGACACGATATTTCTTCGATGCATCCAGTCCGCCCAGTTTTACACGAACTTCACTTCCGTCTTTCGTCTGATAGAGATAGACTACAGCCTGTTTCTTGTCAGCAGCCACATAGCTCAGCGACGCCAACGGCGACTCGTAAGGAGATACCAACCGGTAAAGCTCACCACGCATCACCAGCGGACGGATACGCTCTTTGTAGAGCTTCACCGCATCGGCTATCTGTGCACGCTCTTCGGCAGTAGCCTTGTCCAACGCAAGATCGACACCGAATGCTCCACTCAAAGCCACGTCTATCGCCATTTTCAGATGGCGTTTGCCCATGCGGGTGACGTGGGCGGAAATCGTACTGGCGGGGAAGAAGTGCGAGAATCCCCACTGTATCTTAATACGTCCCAACGGATCGGTATTGTCGCTGGGCCAGAAGGAGTGGAAATAGGGCATTGCACCATAGTCCACACGTCCCGATCCGCCAGCACAAAGCATCGCCATCACATTGGGGAATCCTTTGGCAAAACGGTCCATCAACCGATAGAGCGACCAGTTATAGTCTATCCACAGATGTGTCTGGTCAGCTGCTTGCAAATAGGACGACCCCGGCTGGGTGATGTAACGGTTACAGTCCCACTTCACATACGTGATATCAGGGTTCGGGCGCAAGGTCTGGTCTATGATGTCCCACTCGTAAGCCTGCACTTCCGGACGCGTCAGGTCGAGAATCTCCTGATGGCGGCCGAGAATCGGTTCACGTTTAGGCTGGGTGATAATCCATTCGGGATGCTTCTGATAGAGTTCACTTTGCGGATTCACCATCTCCGGTTCGAGCCAGATACCGAAACCTACTTTCCGCTTCAATGCTTCACGGGCTATGTAGGAAAGGCCGTGAGGCAGCTTCTTTTTCGAAGGTTCCCAGTCGCCCAATCCATGCTTGTCATCGTCGCGGGAATAAGCGCCATTACCAAACCATCCGTCATCCAAGAGGAAGAGTTCTGCCCCTGTCTGTCGTGCCCCGTCGAAGAGTTGTTTCAAACGAGCCTCATCAAAATCGCAGTGTGTAGCTTCCCAGTTGTTCAGCAACACAGGGCGGTCTTTATCGGCATCACGAACTGCGTTCACCTTTGCCCAACGATGAAAACGGCGGCTTGCCTCACCCTTTCCCTGACGGCTGTAAGTATATAGGATGGTAGGTGTGGTAAATGTTCCTCCGCGCTCTAGGTTATATTGCGATCCCAACGGATTCATACCGGTAAGCAGACGCAGGTTCTTGTTCCAATCCATGTCGAAAGCAAACTGGAAACTACCGCTCCAGCGCAGCGAAGCCGCCAGCACTTCTCCTTCGTTCTCCCGTGCCTTCCCGTCGAGGCTGAGAATGAAGGAAGGAATACGCATCTGATGGGCACGCACGCCCAGTTTGGAATCCAGTATCTTCACTCCCTCCGAAAGGCGTTCTTCGCTCAAGGTAGCTTCGCGCTTATAGTTGCCAGCAAACTGGGTAAGCCAATATTCTTTCGCTTTCACCACCGGAGAAGCGGAGGCAAAACGATGCAACACCACTTTGCCTTTCTCGTTGTGCGTGACAGTATTCCAAATCTCCATCATACTTTGGTCTGCATAACATTTGATGCAGATGTCCACCGCAAACGGATAGGCAGGGTCTTTCAGCGAAATGACCGTCTGCTCTACACCGGGAGACAATGTCTCTGTGCGATGCCCTACGTAATGAAGTTCCGTAGACGTATTTCCATCCACATGGGTAGCCTGAATGGCAGGCTCTGTCAGCACACCGTTTCCGTAAGGCGGAAGGAACTCCCACTCGCGCGAAGGCATTTTGGCAGGGGGCGTCACCTCGCGGGAGGCATCGCCAAAGGCCAATTGATAAAGTCGATCGTCGGTTCCCACCATGAAACTCAGTTTCAGTTCGCCGGACGTCACGTTGAAGAGTTTCTTCACGTTAGGATTGTCTGCCGCACGCGCTGCAAGAAGACAACAAAGGAATAAACAGGTCAATATTTTCTTCATTCTGCTTGATGATTAAGTTGCTATAAATTTAATATTACTCTTCGGTCATGAACTTCCAGGTGACATTGGCAATGTTGTTCGGTTTGCCCTTCTCCGCCTTGGAGATGCTGCCTTTCAGTTTGCCCTTCTTGTCACGTGTCACTTTGATCTCCCGCCAGGAGTAGGCACCCTTTTCATAATCGAAAGTTTCGCCGTCGTCATCATACAGGCGATAGGCTCCGTCTGCCTTTCCATAGTGGCGGATTTCCAGGTTCACCTTCTCCCCTGCCTTCGGTGCATGCAGGCGCGGCTCCATGAACGGCAGGATAGCACCGTCCTTCACGTACACTGGAATGCGGTCCAGTCCCGGAGCCACAGTGATCTTCTCGCCATTGCCCACATAGCGTCCTGTATAGAAGTCATACCAGTCGCCCTTCGGCAATACCACCGTACGCTCTTTCTGACCGGTGAACATCGGGGCAACCAACAGATATTCGCCTGCCATATACTGGTCTTTGATCTCTTTCGCCACAGCCTCCAGATAAGGATTGTCTTCCAAATGAGCATCGGACAACTGTGCTACGCTTCCCTGCTCCGGATTGAAGCCCGGCTCAAGATTCATGGCGCGGAACGGAGGGATACCATCAAAATGGTAACGCGCAAACTCCGAATACCAATAGGGCATCATCTGCATACGCAGTATGGCATATTCCTTTATCTGTTTCTCCACTTCGGGGAAGGTCCACGGTTTTGTCCCGCTTGCCCAGGCATTAATCATCGCCATCGGCGAGAACACCACCGACTGGAAACGGCGCAACCAGTCTTCCGACGACTTGGAGCTACGCACTTCCGGCGTCCAGAGCACTCCGCTGAAACCGGAGTTTATCAAAGCCGTGATGAAATCCTGATGGCTATAGTAATCGTTATAAATCACGTAGGGGAAAGATGTGGCACCGGCATTCGACGCACGTACCAATCCGAAGGTGCGCTGGTTGCGGTTCTTATAGAGTTCCGTCGTGGTGCGCTGTACCCACAATCCATAGGTCTGGCGCATCTGCTCGGCAGCTACTCCGCTGGGGAAGGTTGCCACATCGGGCCACACATAACGGTCATAGCCGTCCACTTCGTCAATCTTGTAACCGCTGACACCGATATTCACATGTTCCTGTTCCAACTTGTCCTTCCAGATTTGACGGGCTTTCTCGCCAGCCAAGTCAGGCACGATGCCGCACCATACCGTGTGCGAACCGCTGACCGGATACATTTCTTTATATATCTTCGATTCGGGAGATACATAGGGATTAGTCCACAAATTGATGCGTACTCCCTTGTCCGCCATCTCCTTTACGAATCCGGCAGGGTCGGGATAACGGGTAGCATCCCACTCAAACGTACAAGGGTATGCCTTGCTTTGCCAGCCCGGTTCCAGTCCAATGAAATCCAACGGGAAACCGCGTTGTTCAAACTCATCCGCCTCTTTCTTCACATCATTGGCCGTATACAACTTCTTCGTCCGTTGAGTGAAGCCCAATCCCCAACGAGGAGGCAAGGTACCGCCACCACAGAACAGATTGTATCTACGGATAACGTCCATCGGAGTAGGCCCGGCAAACAAGTATATTTCCGCTCCTGCGGCAGGTACAAGAATGGAAACGGCATCCGAATAGGGGGCTGACGTCCACGTCTTATCCAAATTACGGTCTTTAGCAACCGGAGCATTCGGACTATCCTTGCGCGCACCGCTACCGGCATACACCGTCAGATAACGGGCGGAATTGATGAACACGCCATACCCGCGACTGGATATATAGAACGGTACCGGAGCATGCGTACGACCGTTGTCACGACCACCGTAATGGTCTACATGCAAGTTCAGTATCTTGCCACGCTGGTGCACAGTCTGGAAATTCAGTCCAAATCCGTACAACTGTTCCTTTTTCTGCAAGGGAATACGCAGGCTCGTTTTGCCGTCTTGGATGGTGCCCACAATTTCATTTGCCAATCCTGGCAACTCTACTTCCGGCAAACGGCTGAGCCCCTCCTTCTGAGGCGCAACTCCCGCCACGCCCAGCAACGAATACTCTTCCGGGCTTCCCACAACGCCTTTCCAAACGCCAGGCTCCACTTGTTGCCAAGCTATCTGTGCCTTGGCCGGCAACAACATCAACAGGGCCATCGCCCCCAAAATCATTTTTTTCTTCATCTATAGTTTCTTTATTATTACAGTATTACTACACCTATTATATTATATATATTCCCAATCATTACGCCTCCGCACTCAACGGATAATAGCGGCAAACCCGCCGTTCGGCAGCACTTTTACACGCAACGTTCCATCCGTACTCTCTACAGGCATATGGCCGAAGCTGTCCTTATCTTCTCCGTCTGTTATCACCGTAAAGGACTTGCCGGCACATTCAGCCGGAAGGGCAAACTCGATTTCGTGTTCTTCCTCCTTGCCGTTGATACCGCCAATATACCATACATCACCCGAACGGCGTGCCACAACCGCACACTCTCCCGGATAGCCTGCCAACAGGCGGCTTTCATCCCAAGCTGCCGGAACGTCTTTCAGAAACTGTTTCGGCTGCTCAGGCAATGCAAGATAAGATTCCGCCTTATCCGCCAAGCACTGGAAGCCGGACTCGAAGACTACGGCAAGTGCCAACTGATGCCCTACGGTAGTCCTGCGCAATGCAGGTACGCCTTGGCGGACTTTATTGGAGAAGGTCACCGGAGTATAATCCATCGAACCTACGACATTGCGTGTGAAGGGTACTGTGGCATTGTGCGCAGCGGCTCGGTCGCAACGCTCCTGACGTCCCAGTGTCTCTGCACCACGGATCGCCTCAGTGGTCAGCATATTCGGGTAAGTGCGCTCAAAGCCGCGAGGTAAGGTTGCCCCGTGCAGGTCGACCAGCAGATGATGGTCGGCAGCATCTTTCAGCAATGCCGGATAAAGACCGATGATCCGCTGTTTGTCCGTATCAAAGAAGTCGACCTTGATTCCTTTGACCCCGATCTCGCTGATGCGTTTCATTTCGGCACGACGTAATTCCGGATCACTCATCAGACGGTGCGTCGGTACGGAGTCATTATCACGCCCAGCACCGGAATGATACCATAACCACACGCCTACCCCTTTCTGTTGTGCATACTTCACCACGTCTTCCATCGTGCCTCCGTTGCCCATGCGCTGCCAACCGGCATCGATCAGCATATATTCCCAGCCCATCTCTGCGCTGAGGTCTACATACTTCAACTGTGCCTTATAGTCGCGAGGAGTACCTCCGTTGGACCACCAGCTCCAAGAGGCACGTCCTGCCTTTATCCAAGCGTCATCCTCCACTACCGAGGCAGGGTTCAGATGCGAAACCATTTGGGTACGGAATATCGTATCCAGGTTATTTCCCACGATGATAACCCGCCAGGGAGTAAGCCAAGGCAGTTCGGATACAGGCTCTACGGCATCAGGAATGACAGGCTCTTCCAACTCGGGGAAACGGACCCGATAGGCATTGTCCGTGCCCGCATTATCGACATGCGTGGCGGGATAGGAACCATCCAGATGGGCTTCTGTTATCATCATCCACACGCCATTGGTGTTGAACAACATGGGATATGCCCAACCACGTCCATGCCCGCACTCCGAACGGATCTCTATCTCGTTCCGGCAATATTGCTCATAGCTCGGCTTATGACGATCGTTCCAATCATAAGGGTGTATCCACGCCTTTCCGTTCACGGGTACGGCAAACTCAGTATGTTCCGCCTGAATCGTATGCATCCGGTTGTCAACCTCTGGGAATCCATAACGGAAAGCGATACCATCATTGTAGGCCCGTATGATCAGATTGAACTGCTTTCCCTCTTGAGTACTGAATGTGAAGGTCTGCTCACGGCAATCATCCACCGTATTCATCCGCTTTCCCGCTTTCAGCTGATAGGCATCGTTGATCTCCTTTACGGGAGAAGCGGAAACAAAATGGGCGGCTGTACCGTATTCAGTACCGTCCATTACCAGACCTAAGAGAGAGTTCTCTACAGCCAACGTATCTCGATAGTAAACGGAATAGCTGAGGCTCGTTTTTCCTCCATCCGCCCTGTTTTCTAAAACAAAGCGGACGTGACTGTCCTTAGACACCAACTCCCATTTATCGGGAGCCGTACAGGCGGCAAACAATACCACCGACAGTAGCATGACTGTGCTCAATAGTTTATTCATGGTATTCATTGTTAATCATTACTTATTCTTGACTAATCCTTAACTTATTCTTAATTTATTCTTAGTCTATTCTTGACTAATCCTTGATTTCTTCCCAACTTATTCCTGAGGAGTGAACATCACAATATATCCACCACCCGCACGCATATGCCCGGTCAGGGCGTCAGACTTCCTGCAAAAGACGCGCTCTGTCTTGATAGCTGCCGCATCGGCAGGGCGGTCGTTCAGTACCATCCCTTCGTACCATCCGTCGCCTAAGAATGACAGGGGGAATAGCTGAGGCTCGTTTTTCCTCCATCCGCCCTGTTTTCTAAAACAAAGCGGACGTGACTGTCCTTAGACACCAACTCCCATTTATCGGGAGCCGTACAGGCGGCAAACAATACCACCGACAGTAGCATGACTGTGCTCAATAGTTTATTCATGGTATTCATTGTTAATCATTACTTATTCTTGACTAATCCTTAACTTATTCTTAATTTATTCTTAGTCTATTCTTGACTAATCCTTGATTTCTTCCCAACTTATTCCTGAGGAGTGAACATCACAATATATCCACCACCCGCACGCATATGCCCGGTCAGGGCGTCAGACTTCCTGCAAAAGACGCGCTCTGTCTTGATAGCTGCCGCATCGGCAGGGCGGTCGTTCAGTACCATCCCTTCGTACCATCCGTCGCCTAAGAATGACAGGGGGAATTGCAAAGAGCGTTCCTCTTGTCCGTTCAGCACGGCCAAGAACCACGTTTTCCCGCTTCTCCGCGCAAATGCGGCAACCTCGCCTATGCGGCTGGACGGCAACACGACGGTTTCGTCCCAGATGGCAGGTATCTGCTTCAGCAACTGTACGGCAGGATTATCCAACATGGTCTTCGGATGCGACCCGAAGAAGATGACAGAAGAATTGAAAACAAGTGCCGTAGCCACCTGATGCACCCACGAAGTCTCCAGACGGCGTTCCCCGAAAACCACAGGCGTATAATCTCCGGCTCCTACGACCAGACGGCTGAAGGACAATGTCGTATTGTGCATACTCCATTCATACTGGTTCTTACCATATTCCAGTCCGCGGATGCCTTCACGGCTCATCTCATTGGGCCATGTACGCACTTCGCCCGCAGTTTTGTTGCTGCCATGAATGTTCAACATCAGTTTATGCTCCGCCGCCTCTTTCAGGCAGGCTTGGTATAGGTCGATAAACTCCTTAGACTCGTGCGAGAAGGCATCCAGCTTCAAGCCTGCGATGCCCAACCGCCGGCAGCGTGCAAACAGCTCTTTGCGCTTCTGAGGATCGCGCATGTCACGACCGTGACGCCACAGCCAGATCTTAACCCCATACTGCGCCGAGTAATCCACCAGGTCTTTCAGCTGTTCGTCGGTCCAGCGATACCAGAAAGCATCCACCGTATTGTACTCGAACCCTAACTCGCCAGCCAGCTTGGAGAACTCTTTCATTCCCTCCACTGTCCGTGCCCCGCCGTCCAGCCAGCACCACACGGAGCGGCCCGGCTTAATCCAATCCGTATTCACGCCCTTGGGGAACAAGCGCTTATCCGGTGCCGGAGACAGGTTGGTGATCAAGTCTGAATTGACCAGTTCGTTCAAGTCATCGGCTATGATGACAGCACGCCAAGGAGTCGTAATCGTGCCCTCCAAGGCGGCCGACTGTGAGAGGCGCTGCGCCTCCGCCAGACTATAATCATGTGCGAAAGGATATCCTGCGGGTTGTGCATGGCCTAACTTGGTTTCAAACCCATTCTTACCGTTTGCCTGCAAAGACATACCGGCATAGTTCATCAAGGCGGCTTCGGACAGGCAGAGGTAACCGGCATCGCCCGGCAACTGCACGGTCACCGGAGGGGCGGCCCACTCGCCTTGACGGATTTCGGAGACCTCTTTCTTGAGGTGAATACCTTCGTAGTGGCAATACATGTCGTGATACCATACCTGACTCCCCGCAGGCAGTGTGAACACGGTATGTTCGTCCGGTGTCCTGACCTCCCCTTTCCTGCCGGGAAGCTGCATACGGAAGGCAATGCCGTCATCGTAGGCGCGCGCTTCGATGGAGAAGTCGACCTTCAGCTGCGTATTCCGCAACTTGAGGAGCTGCCCGTTGCCCTTGTCCGTCGCCCGGGAGTGGCTGCCGCGGATGGGGTAAGCATTATCCGTCTGATAGCCGTCTGCCGACAGTACTTCGAGGGAACGGCAAAGTTCCGCCTCGTCTACGGTCATACGCACGGGGGCTTCCGCCAATACGGCAGTACCGTTCTTCTCTACTTCATAATACAACTCTCTGTCCTTCAATTTCAGAATCAAAGAGATGGAGCCGTCCGGACTATTAACCGGAAAGCGCGTCTGCGCATAGGCACAGAACAGCGTACAGGCACTCAGCCATAGGATACTGATCAGTTTCTTCATCATCCGCATTATTTATAGACCTGCATGTCTCCGTCTTCACAAATCAGCTCGGGACGTGCGTCGGGATTCTTCAGTTCAAATGTAACGTTTTTCAGTTTCAAGCCTTTCACATGACGCGCCCAGACGCCGCAAGCCGGAATCTTGGGGCCGAAGGTCTTCACTTCCAGGTACTTGTATACCGCTTCCGGCACTTGCGACAGGGCGTCCTCCGGCGTACCGGTGCCCAGCAGGCGGATGTGGATATTCTCCAGGGTGAGGTTGGTGATGTAATGTCCCGGGATGCCTGTAATGAGGATGCCGGAGGGAGGCGTCAGCTGTGCCTTATCGGCGGCTACGGCCTTCACGTTGCGGATGGTCACGTTCTCGAAGACGCCAATAGACTGCTGCACGTCCTCGTGCTTGCGGAACACGTTCAGACGGGCACCCAGGCGGAACAGCATCGGGGTACGTACCTCGTCCATCGTGATGTCGGATATCTCGACATTGCGGAGGTGGGCACCGTCTACCGAGAAGAGTTTGATTCCCCCGTTCTTGGTGTCGTAGATGTGGCAGTTGCTGATTTTTATGTTCTCAAAACTGCCCATCGACTCGGTTCCCATCTTAATGCCTGCCTGATTGCTCTTCAGCTTCATGTCGGTCACGACGATATCGTCGCAGCCCATCTTGCTGGAAGTGGTCTTGAAGCACAGGGCATCGTCTCCGCTGACGATGTCGCACCGGCTGATGCGCACGTGCTGGCAACCGTCGATATTGATGCCGTCGTTGTGTGCCACGCCGAAGCTGCGGATGGTGACCTGATGGATATTCACGTTGCGGCACTGGAAGTAGTGTGAGGTCCAGGCCCGGCGTACTTCAGGGTCACCCTTTCCACACGTATGTTTTCGCAGCGCACCCAGCGGAGCAGGAAGGGACGCAAGCCCCAACGTTGTCCTTCGGGACGGATATCGGTCTTGATATGCCGCTCTTTGAGGGCGGAGCCCTGGCCGTCTATGCTTCCCTCACCTGTCAGGGAGACGTTCTTGGCGTCTACGGCAACGAGCAGTGCCCAGCCGACATCGATGCCCAGGCCTTCGGTGAAGGGGTCGAGATTCTTGTATGCCTTGTAGTCGGTGGTGCCCAGGATGAGGGCGTCCTTCTCGAGGTGCAGGTTGACGTTGTCTTTCAGCACGATGGTGGCGGACAGGTAGGTTCCGGCGGGGACAAGCACGGTGCCGCCGCCCGCCTCATGGCAGGCATCGATGGCTTTCTGGATGGCGGGCGAATCTAATTTCTTGCCATTGCCCTTTGCGCCGTACTTCTTCACGTTGAATGTTTCTGCCTGCACGGCAAACGGCAGCAGAAACATTGCAAATAACAGGAGGATATGTTTCTTCATTTTCATGGTTATTAAATAGTAAGTATCTTATTTTATCTCGCGTACGATGCCCACCGAATAGAGCCTGTTGCTGCGTCTTCCGGGATGCTCAAGGCGCAGTTCGTTGGTTCCCTTCGCCAGGGAGACGGGGAAGACGAACTCCTTGCGCCGGTTGCCCGAAGTGGCCAAGTAGCCGATGTTCTCGCTTATTTTCTCTCCGTTGATGTAGAGGTAGGAAGGAACCGGATCGCCGCCTGCGTAGGAGACTACCAAGTAATACTCTCCCTTGCGCGGGAGGTCCACCTTCCAGCTCACACTGCCATGTGAGCTACCTTTTTCACCTTTGAACTCTACGGAGCCGTCGTCGTTCAGCGCAACCGAGCCGGCCCGTTTCAGGTCTTTTGCCTGACAGAGGGAGACGTTCTCCAGACGACGCACTACGACGCGTTGCGAGGAGGTTGCCTTGCCGTCCTTCAGGGTCTCGAGACAGAAATCCGTCGTCTTCTTCACGGCGAGGGGGATGCTGCCTTCGGCATCGGGCAGCGTCTTGCCGTTCAGGCGCAGGGCGTCGGCATTCGAGGTTTTGTAGTGCAGGGCATTGGCGTCTGCATAGAAGTATTCGATGGCGGGACGCGCGGCATCGAGCGGAACGCGATAGAGTTCGACGCCCTTGCCGGTGCCCAGGTTGCGGCTGTACATGCGCTGTGTGGGATTGTTCCAGTGTTCGTGCACGCCCAGGCTGCCTTCAGCCTTGCCCATGTAGGCGATGCCTGAGGGGGGATTGCCGATTTGGGACGCTTCATGCAGGAAGTTGTCGGCATTGGCGCACAGGGGCAGCTCGGAGTAGATGAAGTCGAGCACTACGGATTCGATGGCCACTTGGTCGTTGGAGGCCAGGAAACTGGAAGTCCAGCCGTCGTTGAAGGGCGGGAGCTTGAAGCGGACTGCCTTGCCGTTGTGTTTGGGGTTGACGTACATGGCGTCGACGATATAGACCAGCGTGTTTCCGCCCAGACGCTCGTGTGCCATCAGGTCGACGATGGAGTTGTAGGTTCCCATGCCGCGGAATGAAGACCAGTCGCGGATGGAGAGGTGCAGGGGGGAGACGTTGCCGATGGAGCCGAAATGGTTCTTTCCGGTGGAGGTGATTCCAGTCTGTCCGGCACTGTCACGCCAGCTGTCGGTGGGTTCGGAGTGCCGCTTCATGAGGGCCATGTTGATCATGTAGTCCGCTTCGTAGGCGGCACGGGCGAGGCCGCGGGCGGCGGCGTCGGTGATTTCGCTGGAATAGGTGATGACGTTGGGCACGAAGCCGCCCCAGTTCTGATAGACCACCTCGGGGTAGAGCGGCTGCACGTAGTCGTATACGGCAGAGATGCCGCGACGCTGCGCATCGTAGACCGTGATGCAGTGTTGGGGGACGCCCATGATATCGACCAACTGGTGGAGCAAGGCGTAGACCGACTGCGGTGTGGCATCGATGATGTTGCTTCCCCCGTTGTCGTTGAGGTTGATTTTGACGGCGATCTTCTCACCTTTCTTATAAGAGACCTCTCCCTTGCCCTTCTTGGCGTTGAAGGTGCGGAAGAGTTCATCCCAGGCCTTGTCGATCGTGTTCTGACGGGTCAGGGCGATGATGGCACCTTCCATCATGTCGTTCACGCGCGTCTGGCTGTTGTTATCCGCATCCGAATAAAGTCCGCGTTTTCCGTCCCATGCGGCTGCCTTGGGGTCGTAGGCCCATGCCACGCGTCCGGGATGGATGCCTTTGGCTACGCCCATGGGCGAGTTGGGGGCATCGGTGGGGGTGAAACGTCCCATGTCGGTGCCGTTGTCTATCTGCCGGCGTACCACTTGTCCCATCAGGGAGTTGTCCACCGACATCACGTAGAGCACTCCGGAGAGCACCGCTCCCACGGCCAGCACGGACATGCCCATGCAGAACCGGCGCGAACGCCACAAGGCCATGAAGCGTTTCCATGCTCCGAAGCCCGTCAGCACGCTACCGGCAAAGGCCACGAAAGAGAGAGCCACGGGGGCGGCTATCTGCTGGCAAGGGTATTCGATGCGCGAGGGTTTCGGCACCACACGTATCAGAAACCAGACCAAAGCGGCCAACCCGAACAGGGGGAAGAATATCTTCAGGACGACGTTCTTCTTGTTCACTCCTACAATCCGTCCGCTCTTCGGACAGGTCTTGAAAAACCATTTTTTAATCGTTGTATTCATTATCTACCAGATATAAAGTTTATTTTTCCTGTTTACAAAAGTAGGGATATGCAGGTAAAGCGGTTATCAGTATTCCATCAAATGCTTGAAAATTCGTCTCACAAAGGCAATTATATGCCCGAATCGACGGGGATAGCGGGATTTTCGGGCAGGAAGAGGGTTGGGGAGCTACAAGTGACGAGCGACGGAGCTACGAGTGACGAGCGACAGAGTGACGAGCGACAGAGTGACGGAGGGGGGAGCAAGTATAAGGACGCAAAATCAGTAATGCAACTATAACGCAGTGGGGAAACAGTCGATTAACATTTCGTTAACAATACAGGGTCATAGTGTTAACGTTACAGCTCCAGTGCATTGCCATTCCTTAGGACTGGAGGCACACTG